>Ga0256840_1001055_pt1 | contig 26784 bp, 24 predicted proteins | sample 355202metaG_FD_185969 | JGI IMG/M metagenome (GOLD analysis project Ga0256840, IMG submission 185969) | Hydrothermal vent microbial communities from Mid Atlantic Ridge, Atlantic Ocean - 355-202 | ecosystem: Environmental > Aquatic > Marine > Hydrothermal vents | place: Atlantic Ocean: Mid... | reverse complement strand
ATTATTTTACGCAAGCTGTTGTCAATTTTTCAACATTCACGCTGTTTTCAATGAACTTTGTTACATCCCAACCTTTTTTCGTTACTCTCACGCACAACGTGAGTTACTCACATTGTGGTCAACTTTACAACCTATGAGTATTTATCAAATAAACATTGCTCTTCAAGCGATAAAAGAATTTTTTCGAAGTCTGAAGTCTTACGAGACTTATTCTTTAAACGTGTCCTGAACCGACCGCAGGTCGTCCCGGACCTGATCCGGGATCTCATCCTCAGATTCCGGCTCGTAGGCCGGAATGACATTATGGTCAAGGACTCTATTCAACGGCTCGTAGGCCGGAATGATGTTATGGTCAATGACTCTGTGTAAGGCACGCTGCATACCTAACACCTTCCACCGCTACGCGGTCCCCCTCTCAGCTATCGCTTGCGCCTACTACTCGGTTGCCACCTCAGATACAAAGAGGAAGTTAGGTTTGAATCATCTTGTAATGTTTGTTGCACAATCTGAGTAATTTAGACATAATTTTATGTTGAAACAAAGTTTTTTCAAAGACCTTAAATTCTGCCAAAATGCGCATTTTTAAGCTTTATTTGTATTTTCAAGTGATTATTTTTTGAGTTTGAGCAAAATCAAGGTATTGAAAAATAAAATTTTTAGTGGTATCCTATTAAGTGCCTGTCAAGGCAGGTTAACAACAATTTCACATTTGTGAAAGGGGGAATTTTAATGAAGCGCTCAATTCTATTGAGCCTGGTCATTCTTGGACTCTTGGCTGTCGGCATCTTTGCCGCCAAACCTGGTGTACTAACCATATGGACTTCTGAAGCACAAGCTCCCATTCTTACACAGCTTGGCAATCAGTTCCAATCAATCTATGGGGTACCTGTGAAAGTTGTTCAGATGAATTTTGGTGATATCAGATCAAAATTTGTCACGGCAGCGTCTGCTGGCGAAGGGCCTGATATTATAGTTGGCGCAAATGATTGGATTGGTGAATTTGTTTCGGACGGTTTACTCACGCCAGTAACCTTTCTGACTTCCCAAGGGAAGAAAGAATTTGTGCCGGTTTCACTTCAAGCCTTTTCTTACGGGGGAAAACTTTACGCGGTACCTTATGGTATAGATGTTCTTGCGTTGATTTACAACAAAGATTACGTAACCAAACCACCAACAACAGCTGATGAACTCTTCGAAATGGCTAAAGAAATGACTGGTGGTGGCTTCTATGGTTTTGAGTATGACGCTGCAAGCGATCCATACTTTTCAGCCCCATTCATTCAAGGATTTGGTGGTTATGTCTTTGGCATGGGCAAAGGTGGTGTCCTCAATCCAAACGACATAGGTCTTGACAATGCAGGTGCTATAAAGGGTGCTCAATACATCCAGAAATTTTTCAAAGAAAAGCTGATACCCCAAGGAATTGACTATAATGGTGCTATGAATCTCTTCACGTCTGGCAAAGCTGCAATGATCATTAATGGTGAATGGGCGATACCAGATATTCAAAAAGCTGGAATCAACTTTGGTGTTGCTCCAATACCAAATGGGAAACCCTTTGTCGGTGTTCAAGGATTCATGATCAGCTCTAAATCGCCCAACCAAATTCAGGCCATGGAATTCCTTTCCAATTACATAAACACAAAGGATATCATGTACAAAATATGGCAAGCTGATCCAAGAATTCCAGCTAGATATGATGTCCAAAAATTGGCAGAAGCACATGCCACATGGCTTGCTGGTTTTACAGAGGCTCTAAAGAACACAACACCTATGCCTAATATTCCTCAGATGGCTTCTGTATGGAATGCATGGGCTAACGCGTTGACATTGATAACAAGTCTTAAACAGTCTCCTTCACAAGCTCTTCATACCGCGGTTATTCAAATAAAGCAGGCAATATCTAAATCTAAATGATTTATTTGTTTAAGTTGCAAGGCGGGACCCAGCCCGCCTTGTTTTTTAGAGGTGATGAGCATTGATTAGTATCAGGAAGATAGTTCTCTGGTTTTTTGTGGCGATCGTCGATGCACTGTTAGGATGGGCTACGATTACTCTTATTGTAAACCGCTCTTATGGGCTATCCGTGATCGTGCTTCTTCTTCTATTTTTTATCGATTATGCCCTTATAAATCCAAAGGCCTATCCTTATAGATACATGGTTCCTGCTGTAATCATCTTATTCATTTTAACGATATATCCAATATATTACACGGTTGAGTTGGCTTTTGAAAACTATGCTACTGGATACTTATGGAGTAGAGAACAAGCGATAAACATTATGCTTGACGAAATAGTTATGAAGCCCCATCCGAAGTTTTTTGGATACTCCGTCTACACGCTCTACAAGGATTACAAGCCAACTCAGAATTTTTTGATTTTGCTGAAGGATTCAAAGAATAACTTGTATGTCGCGACGCAACCTGTTAAAAACGGGAAATATGAGATAAGTCAATTTAAAGCGTTGAACAATGGCAAAGTTACAATTAATGGTGTCAATTATGCTTTGATCAGGTCACTTAAGGATCCCTCAAAGATAGTTGCGGTATCTGTTAATGGAAGAATTTATAATTATTTTTACAATCCGTCTGATTCTGAGACTATTCCAAATTTAAGGTTTTTTAATGTTAATTATTCTTCTATTCTCAGTAACACGGAGTTTATAAACCCCCGAATGGGAACGTTCTTCTTTACAACCACTTACGGATTCAATAAAATTGTCAGTGCTCAGCACAAATATGCTTTGGCAGTACGAACCGTTACAGAAAATGGTAGATCAATTGAGAAAAGTGTTCTTGTTAACACCATAACCAATCAGATTGTTCAGGAGCATGATTCAGCATTTTGGGATGTTGATCCCAAAACCGGTAATGAAACTCAAATAATAGGTTATTACAAATTTGTAGCTTTCAACAATTTTAGGAGGTTGTTAACAGATCCGCGCATCACTGGACCATTTTTTTCTGTTTTCCTATGGACTTTTGAATGGGCTGCTTTAAGTGTGTTACTTACCTTCATTGTTGGACTTACTTTTGCAATTATCTTGAATAACAGGGAGATGCGCTTCCGATTCATTTACAGGACGCTTTTGATAATTCCTTGGGCCATACCTGCCTTCATTTCTATTATCGTTTGGAGAATTGGATTTTTCAATGTTAGTTATGGTATTATAAACAGGATATTCCTTGAGCAATGGCTTCACCTTCCCGCATTAAATTGGCTTGGTGATCCACTTTTGGCGAAGATCGCGCTTTTGATCGTCAACACGTGGCTTGGGTTTCCATATATGATGGTTATCTCTTTGGGTGCACTTCAATCAATTCCCGGGGAACTTTATGAAGCTGCTTCAATAGATGGTTCCTCAAAGTGGTATTCTTTTAAGCGAATCACTTTTCCTCTCTTAATGACGCCTTTAGCGCCACTCTTGGTTGCATCATTTGCTTATAATTTCAACAATTTCAACGTCATATATCTTTTGACAGGAGGGAATCCTCCAATTCCCAATGCTATCACACCAGCAGGAGCAACTGATATATTATTGAGTTATACTTACAAACTTGCGTTTGCTGGTACAACTGGTCGAGACTATAGTCTTGCAGCTGCTATATCAATATTGATATTCTTGATAATTGCTTCAATAAGTGCTATAAATTTCAAACTCTCAGGCTCTTTTGAAGAGGTGAATCGTTGATGAAAAAGCGAATACATCCGGTAAGGCACGTTGTCATGATAGCCGTTTTGGTTGTTATCTTATTTCCCTTATTGTGGATTTTTACTACTTCGATAAGGAGAGACAATGCAGCATTCAGTCCAGAATTATTTTCTAATCAAACCACTTGGCAGAATTACAAAGATTTACTGTTTCCAAAGAAAAACATTCCTGCGCTTTATAACGAATTGGTGAATGTGTACAATCTTGGAAAACCTTACAATCGTATGAGTCAGCAAGAGATCCAAAAGCTTTTGAATAATGATTTCAGGAGTTACAATAACTATTTCGAGGAAACGAGGACTCTCTCTGAAAGCATAAGTTCAAACGCAAGCTGGATAATAGTTAATTATCTTCCAAAAGTGAAAAAATTGGCAGTTAACGACGTCAGGAAGAATAGTATCGAAGACATGACATACGTTTCCACAGTAGATTCTTACCTTTCCAGAAAATTTAACATCTTGCCAGACAACTACAAAATCGCAGGACTTAAGGCTATTCTTTCTTCTGTAAAGAAAACACCCAATATATATTCTTTGAACCTCATTGGTAGTTATTTCCCTGATATTTTGAAAACGCATGAAACTTTTGAAACAACTACAAAAATGGCATCTGAGAAAATCCGTAATATAGTTAGAGAAGTTTCGATTTTATTAGCTGCTGTTAATGAACCGACAGCAAGAGAACTTGTAGAAGCGTATCAGAAAACTTACAATTTGTTAAGAAATGGAACGTTTACATATTCCAAGTGGTTTGCTCCAATATACCTTAGAGGTATAAATTTGAACACAAATAGGTTATCGGGTATTGTTAGCAAAAATCTCTTTGATAAGCTTCGGAAAATAAAAAACGATACTTTTGGAATAATTGGAAAAGTTCACATGGCTGAATCAAACTATAACGATGCACTTGACAACGCAACGTTAAAAGTTGAAAATGTCAGGAACACTCTCCTTGTTACACTTGAATCTTCGCTTACAGCTTTGAATGGTAGATACACAAGCTTAATCGCAAAGCTAAATACTTTGAATTCCAATTCTTTGAGTTATTTTTCCGCTATGTCAAATGACGCTTCTCAAATTTCTATCTTTGCGAACAGCATAGTTCCAACTTCTCGAGCACTTGAAGATACTGTTTTGGTCATAAAAGATGCTTTAAAAAGATTTAAGCCCACCGCAAGCGATACTGGTTTGTTTATCGATGTTTCATCGCAACTAAGCTCTATAAAAGCATGGTTGTCACTTTCTACAAAATATCCCATCTTTAATACTATAACAAAAAGTGTTAAAAGGATAATGACAAACCTGGAGTATATACAATCTAACGAATCTTTTATAGCTTCCCATTCAAATCTTGATGCGATAATGAATGCAAAGGGAGCCCTTCCGTTGATTTTATTGAAACTCAAATCTGGTCTTGAACAATCTTTGGTAGCGCTTCAAAATTACGATTCGTTAGCGCAAAAATACACAGAAAATTCTGAAGAAATACCAAAATTGAAAAGAGAAATATCAAAGATTTCTTCTCAGCTAACTCCCATACAAAACAAAATCAATGCGATCCTATCAAGAATTTCACTCGCATCCCTTCATTTTGAAACCGAGGTAGCATTTAAGCGTTTAACCGATATGCAAAAGAAAATAAGCACGTTTGAAAGTGCCAATATGTTTCTTAACACTCTAAACTCTTACTATGCCATTTTGCAGAATTCCAATTTTTACTCAGCTTTACCACCAATGCCAAAATCTTCGAGATATGATCGTTTCTATGAAACTCAGAAACTTGAGGACACCATGACACTCTCCATTGTAACGGCGAAGATGATGAAAGAAGCTAATAATCAGTACGCCGTTTACCTCGACACTCTCAAAAGGCGAACTCCTTCTTACATAGAGATGAAATTTCTTGGTGTTCCATTTTCAATAAGCGAACTTAACACGATAAGTACGTTTTATCACGATCAATATGTTTCGAAGATTTCTCCGAATCTTTCAATAATTTCCAGAAGAACAAGCGATATGATGGTGAAGGGTTATTTTGGAGCTATAAATGGTAGACTCAATACTATAAACAATTCTTCGTTTAATCTTAGGCAAATATGGATGATCAAATATCTCCCACCATTTCTTAGATGGATGCTTAACAGCGTGATCGTGGCATTATCCGCTGCTATCATTACAGTTTTCCTTTCTTCTTTGATGGCATATCCGTTCTCGAGGATGAGATTTTTGGGAAGGAAATACGGCTTGATGGGTATTTTGCTCATTCAAATGTTTCCAACAATGATGGCAATGGTCGCCCTTTACTTACTCTTGAACTTCATAGGAAAATTTTTCCCGCCATTAGGTCTTAATAGTCTTGGGGGCTTGGCATTCCTCTACATAGGTGGCGGTATAGCATTTGATACGTGGTTGATCAAGGGATTCTTTGATACTATACCTACTTCGCTTGAAGAAGCTGCGATGGTTGATGGCGCAACACGGTTCCAAACTTTTTGGAGAGTGGTGATGCCGCTTTCAGTGCCTATACTCGCAGTCGTCACGATCCTTGCCTTTGTAGGCAATTTTGGTGATTATATACTTGCTTCTATTGTTATGACAAGTGTTAATAAGTACACGTTAGCGGTAGGATTACAAACTTTTTCAACAAGTGCTTATCAAACTAACTGGGGACTTCTTACCACTGCGGCACTTCTGGGAGCAATACCTATTCTCGTTTTGTTTTTAAGTCTTCAAAGATTCATAGTTGGTGGATTGACACAGGGGTCGGTGAAAGGATGACACCAAATTATGAACGTTCTATTCTAAACCTCATGAACTCTATAACGGCAAAGTTTGGTTTTTTACCTCGTCACAAACCACTACCTGTAGAAATGCTTGGAGAAAAATTTATCAAGGCAAATCGGGTTGTGCTGTTGTTAATAGATGCCATGGGATACGATATTGCTTCTGAACTTGCCAATAACGGGGTATTCAAGTATCTTGGAAAACCAAAGAAGTTGTATTCTGTTTTTCCATCAACGACTGTGAATGTATTAAGTACCGTGGCTACTGCTGCTTCACCAATCGAGCATGGAATGCTGGGTTATGTGCTTTATCTCAAAGAATTTGGAACACTTGCAAATATGATAGAATTTTCGCCGATTGGTATGCCCCGCGACACACTTCTGTCCCGAGGTGCCAATCCTTCAAACTTTCTTGGCGTACCCACTATTTATGAACAATTAAGAAATTACGGTGTCAATCCTCTTGTGATCACCGCAAGTGCTTTTAAAGAGAGTGGTCTTTCAAAGACGCTGAATCACAATACTGCAGTTCAGGGTTACATCACTGCGACTGACATGATGACAAAGCTAAGAAAAGCAATAGAATCTAAGAGATTTTCTTACATATATTCTTATTGGCCAATGGTGGATGCAATGGGACATGTGTACGGTCCAGACTCTGAAGAGTATGTTGAGGAAATTCACAGCGTTCTTCACTCGTTCGAAGAAAATGTTTGTAAAAAGTTGCCAGGATCACTTATGGATGAAACGGTATTTCTTATAGTTGCTGACCACGGCCAGTTGCGTGCTGATTGGCAACACGATTGGACACTTTCCGTGGAAGATGACTTCGTTTCCACCTTAGATATCATGCCATGTGGCGAGCCAAGACTTTTGTATCTCTATACTAAAAGTCCAGATAGAACAATGGAGGTTGGGATGGATTTCTTTAAAGGTAATGTTGAGTTTCATAGATCAAGAGAGCTGTTTGAAAAAGGTTTTTTTGGTCCTGGTGATCCTTGTAAGCATTCTATGGAAAGAATAGGCGATCTGATAGCGATACCAAAATCTGATCATTCATTTACTGTGAAATATACCGGCAACGAACGGCATCTCAAGGGAAAACATGGAGGAATTTCAGCTCAAGAGTTGGAAATTCCCCTCTTTATCCTGTAAGATCATGAATGATATGAGTAAAATAGAGGAAATTTACATGAAAGACGTAGTCAATTCTGTGAACGTGTTTTGGCTGATCGCATCGGTATTTATTCCGCTGGTTCTTTACTATGTGATGTACAAAATCTCTATTTCAACTGACAAGCACGTTGAACATAAAAAAAGCATATATCTTGCAATAGAAGACGGGAAGTTGCCTGAAGATTTGAAAGAAGATTTGAAACTCTTTCCAGTTGATACTATGAAGTATTATTGGCTTTTCTTTGCCTCTGGAATGCTTGATCTTATAATTGAAATGTTTTTTCCTATAAATTTGGTAACGCTTTACATTCCCACGCCTACTTTAATTGCATTGGGAGTTAATTTCCTCTTTCTTGTTGTTCTTAGTGATGTGATCTCAAAAAGGTTTTACGTTCATCAACAAATGGAGGAAGATATAAACCACTTTCTTGTTGAGAATCCCACAAGTGTAAGGATTTTCAAAAAGAGGAGTGGCTTAAGCTTTATGATTCTTTCATTTGTGACTTTTGGAATATACATATACCTTTATCTTTTCCTAATTACAAGGGAATACAGGTTGCACATCATGGCGGATTACTCAAATATGAGGAGGCTCGTCAAGTGATCGTTGGTGTCGGTATCGATATTGTTCAAATTTCACGCGTGGGAGAAAGACTTGCGCGTCGTGTTCTTTCGGCAGAAGAACAAGCAATATGGGCGAAAAATAAAAATCAGAGCTTTCTTGCAGGAAGATTTGCACTCAAAGAGGCTTTTCTAAAAGCCTTGGGAATGGGTATCAGAGGCATTAAGCTTGCCGATCTTTCTTTTGTTCCAAACGAATTGGGTGCGGTTCATCTGTTAAAGAACGAAACAGTTGCACATTTGGAAAACGTTCATAAGTTTGATCAGGTGCATTCTACTTTATCTCACGATGGTGGTATTGCTATAGCCGTTGTGATATTGGAAAAGGAAGGAGGTGCCAAAGATGGTTAAGACTGTTGCCGCTATTTTGTTTTTGCTTTTCTCTACAGTAATATTTGCCACAACCCAGCAGGAATTTTACGAGTACAGGGCATCACAAAATGCCACAGGTATGATAAATCTGATATCGAAATTGAAAAACACACCACTTCTTGAGAAAGATGCAACAACTCTTCGGATTCTGGCTGATGCGTGTGTGGAATATGGACTTTGGGGAGCACCTAAAGAGCTTAAGGCAAAGTACTTCGATGATGCTATTCATTACGCAGACATGGCGCTTAAGATCACACCGAATAATGCGTATTTAAATTTTGTAAAAGGCGCCGCAATAGGTAGACTTGCGCAATACAAGGGAATTATCCAAAGCCTTTTCATGCTTGGCGATTTCGATCACTATATAAATAAGGCAATAGAGCTCGATCCAAAGCTTTATCGAGCTTATGTTGCACTTGCAATGAGATACAGGGATACTCCTTGGCCCTTCGCAAATTTTGATCGCTCTGAAGAACTCTTCAAAAAAGCTCTTTCAATAGATCCGGGTTATATTTATGGTTACTATGAATTAGCCCAACTTTACATCAAATGGGGAAAAATAAGTGAAGCACGTCAAACTTTCGAAAAGATCGTTTCCATGCCTGTTGAAAATGAATTCTATGCTCAAGAGATTGATTGCAAAAGCAAAGCAAAGAAATGGCTCGAAACTCACAAGTGATCTACCAAAAAAGAATACTTTTTGTGGCTACACCGCGTTTTTCAAGCGGCGATGGTTTTTTTATGGTATAATTTTTAAACAGAAGTTGCATGATGAGAGGGCGGTGCATTTTCCTTGACGAGGACAGATAAAGTAGTAGAGAAACTCCGAGAAAAGGATCTTGATCTTTTCCTGAGTGTGACGTTGGAAGGCTCCAATAAAACTGTACGCTATCTTAGCAATTTCAGCGGTGATACAGGTGTGATAATAGTTGGAAAAAACGAGAGGTTTCTCGTTGTTGATTCGAGGTTTTATACGCAGGCTTCCCAGGAGTCCGATTTTGAGTTGGTGAAATTGGGAAACGTGGCTTTTTTCGATAAAGTTTTAGAAATGATAAAAGGTAAAAAAGTTGGAATTGAGGGATCAAAGTTTTCATATTCATGGTATAAGAAGCTTTCTTCAAGCGTAATTTTTGAGGATTTTGAAAATGAAATATCTCAAATAAGAGCAGTAAAGGAACCAGATGAAGTTGAAAAGATAAAGAAAGCTATAGAAGTTGCCCAAAATGCGCTTAAGAGGACTCTTGAAAAGTTCCACGTTGGGATGAAGGAAAGAGAATTCTCTGCTCTTCTCGAATACGAGATGGTTATTGGAGGTGCTCAAAAGCCGTCGTTTGAAACTATTGTAGCTTCTGGTTATCGTGGTGCTTTGCCACATGGATTGGCATCAGATAAGCCTATTGAACATGGTGAAATGGTAGTGGTTGATTTTGGAGCTCTTGTAGATGGATATTGTAGTGATCTAACAAGGACCTTTGCAGTTGGGAGCGTTCCTCAGGAGTATCGTGACGCGTATGAGACTGTTCTGAAAGCGCAAATGACAGCCATGCGTCAAGCACATGCTGGCATGGAAGGTCGTGAAATAGATGCAATAGCCAGAAATGTCCTCCAATCTAAAGGGTTGGGGAAATATTTTTCACATGGTCTTGGACATGCAGTTGGGATGGATGTGCATGAGCTTCCAGTGTTGAATCCAAAGTATGATAAAAAAATACCAGCGGGAGTGGTTGTTACTTTTGAGCCCGGGGTTTATGTACCTGAAAAGTTCGGCATAAGGATAGAAGACGATGTGTTTTTGACCGAAAATGGGTATGAGTGTCTTTCTTCGTTCAATAAGGAGTTTACGTATATTTAAAGGGGTAGAAAGCTTGACAGGGCAAAGTTACCGATAGCAGCTAAATTTAATCTTTGTATTTCTACCTTTTGAGGAGGTTGTATTTGTGATCGAAGTAGCCAATATTCGTAAAGGTATGCACATTATGGTTGATGGTAAGATTTACAAAGTTGTCGGATTTGAAATGCATAAAATGGGTCGTGGACACAGTGCGGTGGTTCGAACCAGGTTAAAAGATGTATTAACAGGATTCGTTCAAGACAAAACTTTTAAAAGTGGGGAAAAAGTAGAAGAAGTTACTTTGTCTTTGAAAGCTGCTCAATATCTTTACAGGGATGAGCAATTTGCGCATTTTATGACAACTGAAGACTACGAACAATACGAACTCCAAGTAGAAGAAATTAAGGATGAATTGAAGTTTATGACAGAAAACATGGATCTTAACCTCGTTTTTCATGAAGACAAGGTAATTGATATTCTCTTACCTTCGAGCGTCGTTCTTGAAGTTACTGATACGGATCCGAGCTTCAAGGGCGATACAGTTTCAGGAGGTGGCAAACCGGCAACACTTGAGACGGGTCTTAAAACCACCGTTCCGTTTTTTGTAAAAAGAGGAGAAAAGGTCAAAGTCGACACGAGAACAGGTGAATACTTAGAACGAGCATAAATCACAATTTATGCACTTCTATAAATTCAATTCAGAAAGGTGGAGAAAACCATGGAAGAGCAAGAAGAATTCAATAACACAGAAAACCAAAATTATGGTGGCAAGATCGACATCTCCGATCAAGTTATAACAGACGTGGTGATTTTAACACTTGCAAAGCTTGAAGGAAAAGAGATAAATCAAAGATCTCGCGATTATAAGTATTATCGAAAGCAGGTAACAATTGAAAGGCCAGATGAGAACAGTGTGTCTATTTCAGTGAAAACAAAGATCAAATATGGTGAAAAGATTCCTGAAGTGACTAAAAATATTCAAAGAGATATTTCGCAGGAAGTAGAGAATATAACAGGACTCAAAGTCATAGCTGTCAACGTTTACGTTGAAGACGTTATAAGTGCTAAATTGAAAGAAGAAGAATATGAAGAAGAAACGGGGGATCAAGAGTAGGTGTCTAATAGAAGATCTCGACGACGAGTTATAAGAGATCTGGCATTCAAAGCACTTTATCAATTAGAGTTTCAGGACTTAACGCCTTCCGATTCGGCCCACAGGGTCTGCCAAGTGGAAGGCGTTTCTGGGGATCTTGAGAGAGAAGTAAGAATTTTTGTTGAAGGCACCGTTTCTAAACTGCCGGAGATAGATAAAGCCATCTCTGAACGACTGATAGGATGGTCTATGAAAAGGCTTTCAATTGTTTCAAGAAGCGTTCTTAGGCTTGAAACCTATGAACTTCTTTATGATCTAAACGTTCCGATAGAAGTTAGTATAAACGAGGCAGTGGAACTTTCAAGGAACTATGGTACGGAAGGTGATAGGAAATTCGTGAATGGGGTTCTCGACAAGATTGCTAAAAATCTTGCACCACCTCAAAAATTCAAATTATAGAGGAGGTAGCAATATGAAAAGTGATATCGAGATTGCGCAAAGTGTTGAACTGAAGCCCATCTCAGAGGTGGCAAAATCCATAGGAATTCAAGAAGAACAGTTAAATCTGTATGGGAAATACATTGCAAAAGTGCCTCATCAACTTCTGAAAACCCTTCAAAATAAGCCAAACGGAAAATTGATAATTGTCACGGCTATTACACCAACTCCTGCAGGCGAAGGCAAAACCACAACGAGTGTTGGTCTTGCTCAAGCAATGAACAAAATAGGCAAAAAGGCGATGGTAACTTTGCGTGAACCATCTCTTGGTCCTGTTTTTGGTATAAAGGGTGGAGCAGCTGGTGGAGGGTATGCACAAGTTCTTCCGATGGAGGATATCAACCTGCACTTTACGGGCGATATGCATGCTGTAAGTGCTGCTCATAATTTGCTTTCTGCTATGATAGATGCACACATTCATCATGGAAATGATCTTGGAATAGATGTTAGAAGAATAACATGGCCAAGAGCTATTGATATGAATGATCGTGCCCTTAGGCAGATAGTTATTTCTTTGGGCGGGCGATCCAATGGGTTTCCTCGAGAAACGAATTTCGTTATTACAGCTGCTTCAGAGATAATGGCGATATTATGCCTTGCTAAGGATTTGTCAGATCTGAAAGAGAGGCTTTCAAAAATCATCATAGGGCAAACAATAAAAGGTGGCAAATACGTAACAGCTGGTGATCTGAACGCTCAAGGTGCTATGACGGCGCTTTTAAGAGATGCGATGAATCCAAACCTTGTTCAAACGTTAGAGCATACACCCGCTTTTGTTCACGGTGGACCGTTTGCAAATATCGCTCATGGTACGAATACTGTTGTAGCAACAAAACTTGCATTGAAACTCGCTGACTATGTGATAACTGAAACAGGATTTGCGGCTGATCTTGGCGCAGAGAAGTTTTTTGATGTAGTATCAAAATATGCGGATCTTAAGCCAGATACAGTTGTGATTGTTGCAACTATTAGGGCCCTGAAAATGCATGGTGGAATGAACAAGAAAGAGCTCGACGCGGAAAACATCAATGCACTCAAAGAGGGCATGAAAAATCTCAAAGTGCATGTTGAAAACGTTAGAAAATTTGGACTTCCAGTCGTTGTGGCCTTGAACAGATTTTCGACCGATACGAATGCCGAGCTGGAACTCGTTCAAGAAGAAGTAAGGAACATGAATGTGCGTATTGCGTTGAATGATGCTTGGAGTAGTGGGGGTGCCGGTGCTGAAGAACTGGCGCACGAAGTCATAGAATCGATAGAAAAAGATGGGAATGATTTTCATGGAATATACGATTGGAATATGCCTGTCAAAGAAAAAATTGAGGTTCTTGCACACGAAATATACAGAGCAGGCAATGTGGTTTATACTTCCAAGGCGCTATCAAATATCAATAAGATAGAAAAAGAGGGATATGGAAAGTTACCCATAATCATGGCAAAGACTCAAGCGTCTATCAGTGATGATCCAAAAGTCGTGGGTGCACCATCTGGGTACACTTTTACAGTTCGTGAAGTTCTCCTCTCGAGTGGGGCTGGTTTCATTGTCCCAGTGGCAGGTCAGATCATGACGATGCCCGGATTACCAAAGATTCCAGCAGCTCAGTCAATAGATGTGGATGATGATGGAAAAATTTCTGGATTGTTCTGAAAAATGGTGATTATAGATGGTACTTGATGGAGTAGCCCTTGCCAACAAAATAAAAAGGGAAGTTCAAAAAGAGGTAAAGCATCTCAAGATTAAGGGAATTATTCCCACCTTGAGGTGCCTTGTTTCCTCTAACGACAGATCGACAAGGGTTTATCTAAATTCGATAAAGCATAACTGTGACAAGCTTGGGATAGATTATGCTGAAATTGGGACTGATTCGGAAAATATAATAAAAGATGTTGAGATGCTGAACAATGATGACAAAGTGCATGGTGTTATGCTCATGCATCCTGTTCCTGAGGGAGTAAATGAAATATCGGTGCTTAGTATGCTTGACCCCAAAAAAGATGTAGAAGGACGAACACCAGAAAATCTCGGAAAAATTCTGCTTAACGTTCCATCTCTTGTGCCTTGTACAGCACAAGCAGCTGTTGAACTTTTAGAATATTATGACGTTCCCTTAAAAGGAGCGAATGTTACGATCGTTGGGAGAAGCACTACAGTTGGGAAACCTCTTTCGTTGCTGCTAATGTCACGAGATGCAACTGTTACCGTGTGTCATTCTAAAACTCGGAATCTTGTTGAGGCAACAAAGCATGCAGATGTGCTTGTGGTTGCGATTGGGAAGCCTCAAATGTTTGATGCAAGTTGGGTTAAAGAAGGTGCTATCGTGATAGATATAGGGATAAACGTGGTCAACGGTAGAGTTGTGGGTGACGTTGATTTTGACTCGGTTTCAAAAAAAGCCTCTGTTTCAAGAGTTCCAGGAGGAGTAGGAAGCGTGACAAACGCTGTGCTCATGAGGAATGTTGTGAAATCCGTACAGCTTATATAAAAAGGGAAATAAAATGACTGAATTTAAGGAAATGGGTGTTGTGGAAGTTACTACCCATATAGTTGATGCCTTAAAAAAGGATAGTTCATTAAGCAACGTGATTGTTCATGGAGAAGTTTCCAACTTTAAATATTCTGGCCCTCACGCATATTTTTCTTTAACTGAAAAAGACTGTCTTCTAAATTGCGTTATGTTCAATGCACTTTATAAGCTAAATCATCGAAAAATAGAGGATGGTACTCTGATAAAAGTCTATGGTTCTATTCGTGTTTACACAAAAAGAGGTACATACCAATTTTACACCGAATCGATAAAGGAAGGAACAGACTACGGTGCGCTTTATCGTAAACTTGAAGAGTTAAAGAAAAGACTGAAGGCTGAAGGAATATTTGATAAACCTAAAAAGTCAATTCCACGGTTTCCTAAGCGCATAGCTGTTGTTTCATCTCGAACATCAGCTGCTTTTCGTGATGTGATCAACACCGTAAAGAAACGTTATCCTTTGGCTGAAATACTTCTCTTTCATACAGGAGTACAAGGAAAAGAGGCTATTGAAGAAACAGTGCGAGCTCTGAAACTCGCTGATATGTCAGATGCGGATGTGGTTTTGTTAGTTAGAGGTGGCGGAAGTATGGAAGATTTGTGGAATTTCAACGAGGAAGCAATAGTCAGAAAAGTATATGAGATGAGAAAACCTGTAATTACTGGTGTAGGACATGAAACGGATACAACATTGGTCGACTACGTGGCAGATCTTAGAGCTCCAACACCAACCGGTGCAGCAGAAAGAGCTACTCCTGAACTGGCAGAACTTTCCAAAATAGCGAAGAGGAATTTTGGAAGGCTTCTGGGTGAGATAAGCGTTGCACTTTCTGGTGCAAATAATCGTATTTTCAATCTTCATGCAAGGCTTGAGACTTTCTCGCCAAAAAGAATGTTGGCACTAAAAATGCAGAAAACAAGAACTATCATGAACGATATTTACAGATTGGTTGCTGCCACAATTGAGCGGCGAATTCACGATGTGGAACGTGCTTCGGATGCTCTGAGATACGCAAAACCTGTTCGAATGTCCGACATTCTTCCTGACAGATTAGAAAGCATCTGGAAAATGATAAAACGCTCGATTGTTACAAAGGTAGATAAAAAATTATCGGAAGTAATGAGAATGGAGAGCGAACTCAAATTGCACGATCCAAATGAACCGTTGAAAAGAGGATATTCTATGGTTTTCAAGGGGAACACCGTTGTTAAAACAATATCTCAAGTGGAAATAAATGACCTTTTGATGGTTGTTTTTAAAGATGGTAGTGTTCTCTCCGAGGTAAAGGAGGTACAAAGTGGAAGAAAATAAGATCGATGCTCTCTCTTTTGAGGAAGCTTACAAAGCTTTGGAAGAAACTTTGAGTGCCATGGAAAAAGAGGATCTCCCTCTTGATGAATCCTTGAAGCTTTTCAAGCGAGGTGTTTTGCTCTATAAAAGATGCAAGAAGCTGATCGATTCTGCATCCCTTACTGTAAAAGAAGTGCTGGGAGATCTCGAAAAGGAGATGGAATTTGATGAGAGTTCATCTAACATGGGGCATGGAGCCACTTTTTGAGAGACTCAGGAATATGAAATTTTCCGAAATGGAAAATATGGCAAGTGAAATTCGAAAATATATCGTGAAAGTTGTGAGTTCTGGAAATGGGCACCTTGCTCCCAACCTTGGAACTGTAGAACTCACACTTGCGTTGTACAAAGTTTTTCCACCCGACAAAAACATTGTTATTTGGGATACAGGTCATCAGTCTTACACACACAAAATATTGACTGGTCGTGCTAAATTGATGAACAAAATAAGGAAATTTGGGGGTATAAGTGGATATCCAAGTATTCATGAATCTGAATATGACAAGTTTGGAGTTGGTCATGCAGCTACATCAATAGCAGCAGCCTTGGGGATAGAAAAAGCACGATCCATGGAAGATATGAATGGTGAGGTAATAGCCGTTATAGGTGATGGTGCGATGACGTCCGGGCTTGCTTTTGAAGCTATGAATCAAGTGAAACCTATTTCGTCAAAGGTCAAAATCATTCTTAATGATAATGGAATGAGCATATCTCCAAGCGTGGGTCAATTGTCCAATGCCATACTTAACAGACTTAGAATTGCCAAAACCTACAGAATTTTGGATTCCAAAATTCGCGATTTCCTGCGTAAAAATGATTTAGAATGGGTTTCAGAAAAGGTAAAATCATCTCTTAAAAAACTATTTTTATTTGACAATTTTTTTGAAGACTTTGGTCTCAAATACATAGGGCCTATAGATGGTCATGATATAAAAATGCTTGTAAAAACTTTTGAAAGTTTGAAAAAAATAGAAGGGCCTGTGGTTGTACATGTTCTGACTCAAAAAGGAAAAGGTCTTCCTTACGCTGAGAAGAATCCAACTAAGTTTCACAGTGTTTCGATGATAGATCCTCGAAGTGGGATCTCGATCGAGATCAAAAAGGGAGTTTACTCTTACAGCGAAATTTTTGGTAAAGTACTTTCCATAATAGCTGATGAAGATAGTAGAATAGTGGGAATCACAGCAGCCATGGAGGATGGAACAGGTCTTAAATATTTTCATGCCAAGCATCCTGACAAATTCTTTGATCTTGGAATTACTGAAGAACTCTGTACCACGTTTGCTGCAGGTGTGGCGACACAAGGACTTAAACCAGTCGTTGCTATTTACTCTACTTTTCTTCAAAGAGCTTTCGATCAGGTAATACATGATGTGGCGCTTCAGGAACTGGACGTGATTTTCGCAATCGATCGCGCAGGTTTAGTGGGTGAAGATGGACCAACTCATCATGGGGTTTTTGATATTGCATACTTGAACCTCATTCCGAACATGAAAATACTTGCTCCGTCGTCACTTTCAGAGTTATCTGCCATGATGAAATCAGTGATCGGAAGGGTCAAAGGACCTTTGGCGATAAGATACCCAAAAGCAAGTGAATTCACAGATATAATGGATGTGCTTTCAGCTTCTCCTCTTGATAATCCATTCAGCTGGGAGAGAATTCTTAATGGAAAAGATGGTACAATACTTGCAGTAGGATCAATGGTCAAAGTTGCGGTTGAAGCTTCCAAAAAGCTTAAGTCGATGGGTGTTCAAGTAGGAGTTTACAATTGCAGAAGCGTAAAACCTTTGGACATAAAAGCTTTAAATACCATTGCGCTGTCTCCCAAAATATGGACTCTTGAAGAAGGAACGGTAATGGGAGGATTTGGCTCTTCTGTGTTGCTTAAAGTACCGACTTTGAGATCTAAAACAGAGGTCATTGGTATTGAGGATAGTTTTGTTGAACAAGGAACAAGAAAAGAGCTCCTTGAATTTGTAGGGCTTTCTGCTCAAAAAGTGATCGACAGGATAATTACAAATCTAAAGGTGGAAGTACAGGAGGGATGAACTTGAAATTTTCTACTGAATACGGAGAAATAGAAGTTTCAGCCCAAGCGTTGAAAGGGTTGATAAGAGAAGCAATGGTGAACAGCTATGGAGTTGTGGATCTTTCCAATCCTTCAGTGTTGTCAAGCGTTGTTTCTATTTTCAGTGATGTAGACAAGGGAATTAAAATGGTTGATGATGGTATGGACATAAAAGTGGACATATATGTAGTGGTAGAATATGGCACGAACATTCCTCAAGTGGCAAAGAACCTTCAAGACAGCGTAATATACAATCTTACCACTTATGCAGGAAGAAAACCATCAGAAGTTAATGTTCACGTTGTAGATGTGAGTTTCTGAAGCGATGCAGCTATCCAAAAAGGAGGTGTTTTCCGTCGCGTCTTCGAACGCACACCAAGTTATGAAAGAAATAAATGGTGAGAATTTCACCGTGTGCCTTAAAAAGGGAACAGAGGTGTTGCTTTCCCACGTGGATGAGATAAACACTCTAAACGTTTTCCCTGTTCCGGATGGTGATACAGGATCAAATATGGCGTCTGCACTTTTAGAAGCATGTAGGCGTTTGGATTTGCTTGATAAACATGATCTTCCCAGTGTGCTTCAAGCTATAGAAACTGGTACCCTTCTTGGAGCAAGAGGAAATTCTGGTGTAATACTTTCGCAAATTTTTCGTGGATTTGGTCAGTATTGTAAAGATAAAAAAACGTTAACCACAAGCGAATTTGCGGAGGCTCTAAAATCGGCAAATGAAGTGGCATACAGTGCTGTTATGAAACCTGTAGAAGGGACTATGCTAACAGTCATGAGAGTTCTTTCTGAAGAGGCAAAGGAGTACATGATCGAGGATCATAGAGAATTTATGCATAAACTTTATCAGAGAGCTATGGAAATCGTCGAAGATACTCCAAAATATCTCAAAAAACTGAGAGATGCGGGAGTTGTTGACTCAGGTGCCAAAGGATTAGCTTATATAATTGAAGGATTTTATAGGGCACTTAATGGTGATACAAAAGTAAACCTTGAAATTGAAAACGCTGGACCTAGAGAGATCGTAAAGATTTCTCAAGAAGAGTTGAAATATCTTTATTGTACAGAAGCTATTGTGAAAGTAACAAAGGAGATCGATGTTGAAGCACTAAGAAGTTTTTATAACTCAATAGGAGACTCCTTAGTACTTGTAAATTCTGATGACTTTTTAAAATTTCACTTGCATACGAACACCCCCGGTCAAGCAATTGATAAAGCTTTGGAATACGGTGAGTTAGTCAGATCTAAGATAGATAACATGAAAAATCAACATCATAAAATAATAAATGAAATACCGCAAAATCATGATGAGCGAAAGAAATATGGCATGATTGTGGTAGCGAATGGAGAAGGCTGGAAATCGATATTCAAAAGCATCGGAGTTGATATAGTCGTAAATGGAGGACAGTCATCAAATCCAAGTACAGCTCAACTTAAAGAAGCGGTTGACAGTATTAATGCACAGACTATTTTTATATTCCCAAACAATCCCAATATACTTATGGCATCTAACTCTGTTAAAGAAATGGTTAAGGGTAAGAAAGTGGTGACTGTTAAAACTTCAACTGTTCAGGAAGGGTTAGCTGCGCTCTTTTCTTTTAATGTTCAGGCGTCGCTTATGGAAAATTTGAACAGATTTAGAGAAGCAATAGAATCTGTGAAGTCAATAGAGATCACGAAAGCTATTCGGGATAGCAAAGTAAAGAAACTGGAAGTGAAAGAGGGCCAGTATATAGGGTTTCTTGATGGAAATCTGGTATGTTCCAATAACACCCTTGATGAAAGTGTCTTCTGTACACTGGACAAGGCAAATGCCGCTGAGGCCGATATAATAACAATGTTCTATGGTAAAGAAGTTGCAGAGAGAGATACTCAAGTCATTTTAAAGGAAATACAGATACGCTATCCAAATGTTGACGTTGAAATGTATTACGGTGGACAGTCTCATTACCATTATTTGATATCAGTCGAATGAAAGTATTTTAAGGAGGTTCCGTAATGGAAGACAGAATAGAGCTTACCCGAGAAGGTTATGAATCTCTTAAAAGAGAATTGAAAGAACTTAAAGAGAGATTGATGAATGATGTTGCCCAAAAGATAAAGGAAGCGAGAGAATTTGGAGATCTCAGTGAAAATAGTGAATATGATGAAGCAAAAAATGAACAAGGAAAGATAAACAGCAGGATTAGCGAGATTGAAGGAATTTTATCGCGAGCGACAATCATTGAAGATGAACACAACAACGTACACGAAGTTAATCTCGGAAACGTTGTGAAATTGAGGGATTTAACTTCGAACCATGAAATAAAGTTTATGATCGTTACTGCTCAAGAAGCAGATATTTTTAAGAATAAAATATCAGTTGATTCGCCATTGGGAGAGGCCATATATAAGCGTAGAGTTGGTGAAACGGTACGAGTTAAGGCTCCAAACGGTACTAAAAAGTACTTAATAACCGATGTGATAGCGCACAACAATTGAAACTGAGAGGTATGAAGCTTTGGAAAGGAGAAATCTTTGCATGGACGAATTGAGGCTCCAGAAAATCAAAGAAATTGAACAACTTAGGGAGAAGGGAATTAATCCATATCCATATCGTTTTGAGATCACTCACAAACTTGCCGAAATACGTGGAGAATTTGATGCCAAGCTTGCCAGTGGTGAAAAAGACGAGAATGCACATTTGTCAACAGCTGGACGTGTGATGGCGATCAGGTATCATGGAAAGTCCATATTCTTTGTTATCCAAGATTCCACCGATCGCTTGCAATGTTATATGAATATATCGGTAGGAGATGGTGCGTTCAAAATTTTCAAAGAGCACGTTAAAGTAGGAGATTTTGTTGGAGTGAAAGGATTCCCTTTCAGATCACACACGGGAGAACTTTCTATATTCGCCGCTTCATACGAGATCCTTTCAAAAGCGATACGAACTCTTCCTGAAAAATGGCATGGTTTAACCGATAAGGAAAAGATATACCGTCAAAGATATATTGACACCATAGTTAACAAGAATTCTTTTAAGAGGTTTAAAACGCGTTATCGTATTATTCAAATGATAAGAGATTTTATGAATGCTGAAGAATTTATTGAAGTTGAAACTCCAATACTTCAATTTGTCACAGGTGGTGCGACTGCTAAACCCTTTGTCACTCATTTGAACGTTTTCAATCTCGATATGTACTTGAAAATCGCTCATGAACTTTATCTTAAAAGGTATGTGGTTGGTGGGTTCGATGGTGTTTATGAAATTGGGAAATGTTTCCGAAACGAAGGGGTAAGCTATAAACATAATCCGGAATTCACGATGCTTGAATGCTATAAAGCTTATGCTGACTACAATGACATGATGGTTCTCACAGAAAAACTCATTACCCATATTATAGAAGAAGTTAAAGGAACAACCAAGATCACATATCAAGGTAGAGAAATTGATTTCAGCAGACCTTGGAAGCGTGTGAAAATGCGCGATTACATAAAAGAGCACCTGAATGTAGACATACTTGATGATCCGGACGAAAAGTTGTTAAAAGTTTTAAAAGATCATGGTACTTTACCTGAGATCATGGAGCGTGGTCATTACATTGAAAAACTTTGGGATCTTGTTGAAGATACTATAGTTAATCCCACTTTTTTGATGGATCATCCCGTTGACATTTCTCCGCTTGCAAAGCGACACAGAGAAGATCCAAGACTCACTGAACGTTTTGAAGTAATAGTTCTTGGAAATGAGCTGGCAAATGCGTTCAGTGAATTGAACGATCCAATAGATCAGCGCAAGCGCTTTGAAGCACAAGCGGCACTGCGTCAGGCAGGAGATGAAGAAGCACAAATGATGGATTTTGATTTTTTGCGTGCTCTTGAATATGGAATGCCCCCAACTGGAGGCCTTGGAATAGGAATAGATAGACTTGTTATGCTTGCTACTGATGCGCCAACAATAAAAGAAGTTATAGCCTATCCCTTGGTTCGTCCAGAAAAGTTTACTTCTGAAGGTCTTGAGCTGGAAGAAGATGAAGAAGAAAAATGAGGAAGTATTTCGGGACAGATGGTATAAGAGGAATTGCTAATGACGAGCTGACAGCTGAGTTGGCATTTAAAATTGGAAAATCAACTGCTTACGTTTTGAAGTCACAGAATCATTCATTAGGTAGTGTGCTTATTGCCCGCGACACAAGAATCTCTGGTGAGATGTTTGAATCAGCGTTGGTTTCTTCAATACTTTCAATGGGGATCAATGTTATCACGTGTGGTGTCATGCCAACCCCGGTTTTGGCATGGCTTACTCGTCAAGAGCACACCGTTGGCTTTATGGTAAGTGCTAGTCATAACCCATGGATGCATAACGGAATAAAGATATTTTTTGATGGATACAAGCTTGCAGATAAACTTGAAGAAGAGATAGAAAATCATCTTGAAGATAAACTGAAAAGTTGGGAAATTGGCAAGCGAGTTGAGGCTGATCTCTTATCTGAATATGTTGAATGGATGGTTTCAAAGTATGCCGATCTGAAGGGTTTTAAGATTGCTTTTGATCTTGCCAATGGGGCAGCGATTACGACTGTGCCGGTCATTTCTAAGGAAATCGGAATTGATGCACTCTTTTTCAATTCCGATCCCAACGGAACGAATATAAACGAGAGATGTGGAGCCTTGCATCCGCAATTTCTGTCAGGTCGCATAAAATCGACCGGAGCGGAATTCGGTGTAATTCATGATGGAGATGCTGATAGATGCATTATGATTGGAAAAAGTGGACGAATTATAGATGGTGATGACATGATCGTTATGAATGCCAGAGTCATGAAGAGAGATAAGCGTCTTGGAGCTAATACTGTGGTGGGTACTGTAATGACAAACCTTGCGATCGAAGAAGAATTGAAGTCTGACGGGATTAAGTTCATAAGGACAAAAGTGGGGGACAGATATGTCCTTGAAAAAATGCGAGAAATTGGTTCAACCCTTGGTGGAGAACAGTCTGGACATATAATTTTTCTTGATCTCGCAACAACGGGAGATGGGTTTCTGACCGCCCTTGAAACGATTAAGGCGAGTTTAAAGCTCGGAATTGATATTGAGGAATTCTCTTCAAGAATCAATCGTTATCCTCAAAAGTTGGTAAACATCGCGGTTAAAGACAAAAGATCGGTAATGGAAGATAGCAGAATTTCAAAGTTTGCAAAGGATGTCAATTCTAAAAAAAGCTTGAGATTGGTCATAAGACCATCTGGAACGGAACCTCTAATACGTATCATGGTAGAAGGAAAAGATGCGGAAATGGTCGAGAAAATAACTTCTCAAGCACGTGAGATAGTAGAAGAGGTGGGTGCTTCTGGAGAAATTTCTCAGGATTAAAGGTGCCAAAGTTCACAATCTTAAGGACATTCATGTTGACATTCCAAGGAACACTTTAACAGTTATCACCGGTTTATCGGGATCTGGAAAATCTTCTTTAGCTTTTGACACAATATATGCTGAAGGGCAGAGAAGGTATTTGGAATCTCTTTCATCTTATGCACGCCAATTTTTGGGAGAATTTAAACGTCCAGATGTTGAAGAAATAGATGGACTTTCGCCTGTAATTGCTATAGATCAAAAAAGTGTTTCTCACAATCCACGATCAACTGTAGGAACTGTAACGGAAATACACGATTATTTGAGATTACTTTATGCTCGTGTAGGTTCACCACATTGTGTAAAATGTGGAAGACCACTTGAAAAACAAAGTGTAGACGAAATAATTGAGAGAGTGGAAAACACCTATCCTGAAGAAGCTCGCATTGCTGTTTTGGCACCACTTGCGATCGAAAAAAAAGGAGAATACAGATCGCTGTTTGATTACCTGAAACGTCGAGGATTTCTCAGGGTAAACGTAGATGGCAAAGAATATATCCTGGAGGAAGAAATAAAACTCGAAAAGCAAGTGAGACACACGATCAAGTTAGTCGTGGATCGTCTTAAAGTTAGAAAAGAAAATCACCAAAGACTCGTTGAATCACTGGAAATAGCCTTGTCAGAAGCCAATGGTCAAGTTGAGATCATGGACTATTCAACTGGTGAACTGAAATATTTTAGTGAAAAACTTGCTTGTCCGGTCTGCGGTATTAGCTTTCCAGAACTCTCCCCAAAACTTTTTTCATTCAATTCGCCGTATGGTGCTTGTCAAGTTTGCTCTGGATTAGGCTATACCACAGAAGTTGGAGAAGATTTTATAATAGATTCTTCTAAGTCTGTAAGAAATGGCGGGATTATTCCTTACAAAACCGGCAAATCTTTTGTGGTGTCAATTGTATCAAGAATGATTGAAAGGATGGGAAGTGATCCATATCTTCCATTTAAAGCTCTTCCCAAACATGTTCAAAATGCAGTTCTTCACGGAGGACCTGGCTTTAAAGGACTTCTTGCTCACATAAAAGACAGATATGAGAACACAGACTCGGATGAAGTTCGTGAATGGATAGAGCGCAATTTTTTGGTTCATAAAAAGTGCACGGCTTGCAACGGGAAAAGACTTAGGCCAGAAGCGTTGGCTGTTACTTTTGGTGGCAAGAACATTGCTGAAGTTTCTGATATGACAGTTCGCGAATCTTATCACTTTTTTGAGGGTATAAATTTAAAACCTGGGCAAGAAAAGATTGCTCACGAAATACTTTCAGAATTAAGAAGAAGGCTCAAATTTCTTGTTGAAGTGGGGTTAGGCTATCTCACGCTCTCGAGAAGTGTTTCGACGCTTTCTGGTGGAGAATCGCAGCGTATAAGATTAGCAACACAACTGGGTTCAAAACTCGTGGGAGTAACGTACATCCTTGATGAGCCTACTATAGGATTACATCATCAGGATACAGCGAAACTTATCAGGATGTTGGAAGGTTTAAGGGATCTTGGAAACACCGTTTTAGTCGTTGAGCATGACGAACAAGTAATAAGATCGGCAGATCACGTGGTGGAAATAGGACCGGGTGCTGGTGAGCATGGTGGCAAAATCTTATATTCAGGTAAGGTAGCTGGTTTGGAGAACTCAGATACCCTTACTGGTAAGTATCTTAGCAAAAGATTGAAAGTGCCGTTGCCATCAACGAGACGCCGAGGGAAAGCTTATTTGACGATTTATGGTGCATCGCATAACAACTTAAAGCACATCGATGTTTCTATTCCGCTTGGTACCTTTGTTTGTGTAACAGGTGTATCGGGTTCAGGAAAGTCCTCATTTGTTATGGAAACGTTGTATCCTTTGCTAATGAACGCAATCTATCACAGTCATATTCCAATTGGCAAATATGAATCTGTGAAGGGTCTTGAAAATATTGATAAAGTGATCTCTGTTGATCAAAGCCCTATAGGGAGGACACCGAGATCCAATCCGGCAACTTATACAAAGGCTTTTGATGCCATACGCTCTCTTTTTGCCATGACTGAAGAAGCGAGAATACGTGGCTATATGCCTGGAAGGTTCAGCTTTAATGTTAAAGGCGGTCGCTGCGAAAGGTGTTCGGGTCAGGGCATGATACGTGTTGAGATGAATTTCATGCCCGATGTGTATGTCGAGTGTGATGTTTGTAATGGGAAGAGATACAATAAGGAAACTCTCGAAGTTAAATATAAAGGAAAAAACATAAGCGACATTCTGGAAATGTCAGTGAATGAGGCACTTGAATTTTTTGAAGATATACCTAAGATTGTAACACCTTTAAGAGCACTTCACGATGTTGGACTTGGATACATACGGCTTGGCCAGCCTGCAACTACTCTTTCAGGTGGCGAGGCTCAGCGCGTTAAACTTTCATCGGAGTTAAGAAAATCTTCAACTGGCAGAACACTTTACATTCTTGATGAGCCAACAACGGGTTTGCACTTTCACGATGTCAAAAAGTTGATAAATGTTCTTCAAAGGTTGGTTGATAAAGGGAATACCGTGATCGTAATAGAACACAATTTGGATGTTATAAAAAACGCTGATCATGTGATAGATCTTGGACCAGAAGGTGGTGAAGAAGGAGGATATGTAGTGTGCTCAGGTACACCAGAAAAGATTGCTAATTGCCCTTCTTCCCATACTGGTGAAGCTTTGAGAGAAATACTTGTAGATTCGGAAATAGCGTGAGCTATATCTTTCTTATGTCCTGAATTTCTCTATCTAAACTTTTCCAACACTTGGATCAGTTTGTTTCTTTCCTTTTCATCATCCAAGGCAAAGTGAGCAAGAGCCGTGGGGATCTTTTTGAGATGAAAAGATTTGGTGTATTTCTCCATCTCATCCGGCATCCTCACGCGCATGCCCCAGTGTATGTCATATCGTGTGTAATCTCTTGCGAATCTGTCGATGATTTCTTTTTCCTCATCGTCGAGTGTGAGATATCTTTGGATGAATCTTTCTCTTACTCGCTTTGGAATCCTTTCAAGATATTTCATAACCAAATCTTTTCTCGCTTGGATGAATGGATCCAAACTCTTTTGATCGTTTATTATCGATTCTATTCCATCTTGAAGCCCTATCTTTTTCTTTGCAATCTCACATGCGAAGCCTTTTGGAAGTTGGAAAGCTCTATTTCTTTGAAGAATTCAGGATTCTTTGAGATTATCTTTCTTATCGTTTCTCCCCGTACGCTTTTTACTTTTGAATGAAGTAGATTGAAGATTTCTTGGTATGAAATATCTACTTTTCCTAAAGATTTTTGTTTGTTCATTCTCCTCAACAATCTTCTCGTCTTTCCATCTGATTTGTAAAATGTTGTGGAAAGCATGC
>Ga0256840_1001054_pt1 | contig 26791 bp, 28 predicted proteins | sample 355202metaG_FD_185969 | JGI IMG/M metagenome (GOLD analysis project Ga0256840, IMG submission 185969) | Hydrothermal vent microbial communities from Mid Atlantic Ridge, Atlantic Ocean - 355-202 | ecosystem: Environmental > Aquatic > Marine > Hydrothermal vents | place: Atlantic Ocean: Mid... | reverse complement strand
GTTAGAAAAAAGATACTTTTATCATATCATAATCTAAATGATTGTCCATACACTATTTCCCCAAAATCTCCGCCGCTTCCTTAGCATGATACGTAATAATAATATCCGCACCCGCACGTTTAAACCCTAACAATGTCTCCATCATCACTGCATCATAGTCTATGACACCTGCTTTGGCAGCCATCTTGAGCATGGAGTACTCGCCACTTACGTTGTAGACTGCTAGTGGTAGGGTAGTGTTGTTTTTTACGTCTCTGATAATGTCCATGTAAGCTAAAGCTGGTTTTACCATGAGAATGTCTGCTCCCTCTGCTTCGTCTGCTACGCTTTCGGCTATGGCTTCGTTGCGGTTGGCTGGATTCATTTGGTAGCTTTTTCTGTCACCTTTTCCTGGGCTAGACTCTGCTACATCGCGGAAAGGACCGTAATAGGCAGAAGAGAATTTGGTGGAGTATGACATGATGGGTAAGTTCTCAAACCCTGCCGTGTCTAGTCCAGCTCTTATGGCTTGTATCATACCGTCCATCATGCCACTAGGTGCTATCATGTCTACACCTGCTTTGGCGTGAACGACTGCCTGTTTGGCTAGGTTGTCTAGGGTGATGTCGTTGTCCACAGTCTCTAGTACAGGGTCTATGACACCACAGTGTCCGTGGTCTGTGTATTCGCAGAAGCATAGGTCAGTGGTGACGAACATATCTGGGTGTGCATCTTTTACGGCTCGTACTGTTTTGGCGATGATGCCGTGTTCACACATAGCGTCGCTTCCCACAGAGTCTTTCACATCAGGTATGCCAAAAAGGATGATAGACTTGATACCAAGTTTTTTAAGTACGTCACACTCTTTGACTATCTCGTCTATGCTCATCTGAAATACACCAGGCATAGAGTCTATTTCTATTTTGATATCTGTGCCTGACTTAGCAAAAAGAGGATAGATGAAGTCATTGACAGACAAGTGTGTCTCTTGAAGTAGGTCACGTAGGACTGGGTTGATTCTTTTTCTTCTAAAACGTGTGAACATAGTGAGCCTTGATGAAATATTTGTACTATTTTAACTAAAAATTCCTAATTCCTAATTCCTAATTCCTAATTCTTAGGTATAATCTAAGTATGAATAGCATAGAAATATCACAAGTAGCAACCTTGCCAACCAAATACGGTACCTTTAACATTCAAGTCTTTAAGGATGAGGAGAATAAAGAACATATGGCTATATTTACAGATGAACTTTTAGATGTACCTACCGTTCGTGTACACTCTGAATGTCTCACTGGTGATGTCATGGGCTCTATAAAATGTGACTGTGGAGAACAGCTCGATTATGCCCTAAAACGCATAGCTAAAGAGGGAGGCATGATAATCTACCATCGACAAGAAGGTAGAAACATAGGTCTACTCAATAAAATAAATGCTTATGCCTTACAAGATAAAGGGTTTGACACCGTGGAAGCCAACCATCAGTTAGGCTTTAAGGCAGATGAACGTACCTATGAAATAGTAGAGTTTATACTTAAGTACTTTGCCATCGATAAACTTAGACTACTCACAAATAACCCTAGGAAAATAGAAAGCCTAGGTAGCATAGAGATAGTAGAACGTTTACCTATACAAATTACTCCGAACAAATACAATGAAGACTATTTAAAAGTCAAAAAAGACCAAATGGGGCATCTGCTTTAATGAATCTGTCACAACACCTAGATAAGGAAGAAATAACACTTTCCTCTGAAATCATAGAAAAATTAGAAAAATTTGCATCTTTACTACATGAGTGGAACCAGATACATAATCTTACTGGGGCTAAAAATATAGATGCTATCTATGTGAACATCATAGATTCACTTTTTCCTCTTACGTTTATAAAAAAGCCTAAAACGCTTTTAGATGTAGGTACAGGAGCAGGATTTCCTGGGTTGGTACTCGCTATTGCATTGCCTAACACAGAGGTAGTCTTGGCAGAACCTCTTAAAAAGCGTGTTTCATTTTTAAAGTATGCCAGTATAGATTTAGAGATTTTGAATGTGAAGGTAGAAGCAAAGCGTGTGGAATTTGTAGAGCATGTACCTTTCGGGCTTATCTCCTCGCGTGCGGTGACAAATACCAAGCTCTTATTAGATCTGACAGAGAAGATTTCTGATGCTAAAACACAGTATCTTTTTTACAAAGGTTCACGTGTTTTTGATGAAGTGGCAGACGTAGAGCATAAGTTAGAGTATGATATAGTACAAAAAAACCAACGAAATTACTTATACATAAAAGGTCGAGCGTGATTTTAAAACTCATTATATTTGCTATGGTAGGGCTTGTTATTTACAAGTTTATAGGGGGGAACTTTCCTAAAATTGGTAAAACTCCCAATGAAAAAAAACTAGATGAAGATACGCTTGTAGAATGTGAAAAGTGCAAGACATATGTCACTGTCAAAGAAAGTTTGATTGTAAATGGGAAGTATTATTGTTCAGATGAGTGTGTGGGCTAAAAAAGAAAAAAGGAAATAGTATGATTATTGTAGGACATCCATGGATAGAAAGTGAAAAGTTTTGTAAAATCTTTTCAAAAGAAGATATAACAAAGTCTCAGTCAAGTCAAGTTGTACTCTTGGAACCTATTGTAACTTCACATAATTTAGCTAAATATTGTAAAGACAATGACATTCCTTTTGCAGTGACAGTAAATTCTCTAAAAGAAGCTATATTTGCAAATGCTTTAGGTGCAGCATATATGGTGTGTGAAGAAGATGATGCCTTACGCATACAACCCATAGCACAAGAATATCTTTTTGATACACGTATTCTTGTGCTCATACATCATGAAAAAGAGATACCTAAAATAGCACACTTTGGCATAGATGGTGTTATTTTTCCTGAAGCAATATATTAATCCGATATGAAACACTCATTTAGACACTACAAAATTACATATACGTTAATACTGTTAAATAGTGTTGTATATCTATTTACCGCATTTTTAAGCAAAAACATCATAGATATTGACGTAGAGACACTTGTAAATGTGGGTGCTATTTTTGGTCCTTACACGGTGCTAGATGCACAGTGGTGGCGTCTAGGAACTGCTATGTTTTTGCATGGGGGTATGACACATTTACTTATGAATATGTTTTCACTCTATCTCATTGGCAGAGGATTTGAAGAGTATTGTGATACAAAATCATACATCACCATTTATGTTTTCTCTGGTCTTTTAGGATCGTTAGTCTCCTTATACATGCATCCTGAAAGTGTTGGAGTAGGTGCTTCAGGGGCTATTTTTGGGGTATTTGGGGGATTGGCAGGTTTTTTCCTTGCACATAGAGAGCATATACAAGAACACACTAAATCATTTATGAAAGACTTTGCCATTATTATTGGGATTAACCTAGTCATAGGGCTTTCCATTCCTTCTGTGGATATGTCTGCACATGTTGGTGGACTTATTGTGGGGCTTATAGGTGGATATATGATTTCTAAAAATCTTAAATTCATAGGGGTGTATGCTCTTGCCATGATACTGCTTATGATTGCATTTATGCAATATTTACCCAAACAATATGCCCAAACATTTTTTTAAGTATCTTTTCTTTCTTTTCTTTCTTTTAGGCTGCACAGTAAAACCTGTACAAGCCCCTAAAAATGAAGTAGAACAACTTAGCTCGAAATTACAAGCATTGCAGAGCGGTATATCTTATAAGAAAAGCCGTTTACTTGCACAAGATATTTTCAAACAAACCCAAAGACTCACTAAAAAATTTGAGCTCACTTCCCCGCCTTTATGGCATAACTTTTTAGTCAATATTGGTATTCGAGAAAAAGGGCTTTGTTACCATTGGAGTGATGCATTGTATGTACACTTAGAACAAAAGAATTATGAACATTTTTCTTTTTATCTCATTGGGGCAAATATAGGAAAGTATTTTTCAGAACATAATGCGTTACTTATTGTATCTAAAGGTGCTAGATCTATAAAAGGTGGTGTTGTCATTGACCCTTGGCGGGAGTCAGGAAAGTTGTATTTTACTACAGTAGAGAATGACAAAGAGTATACATGGAAACGTAGAAAAGTAAGAGAACCAGCTTTTCTCCAATAATCACTCTGCTACAGGCTCCTCACCAGCACCAGATTCGCGTAACTCAGCTTCTTCAGCTTGTTGTGCTTCTATTTCTTCTTGTGAAGGTTTCTCTATTTCTTGTACTTCTTCAGTAGGCACTTCTGATTGTTCAAGTTGATTTTGCTGTGCTTCTTCTTGGTCTGTATCTCTCATCTGAACAATTTCATCATTTTCTTGAGGTATTTCATCTGCAAGGGAAGGTTCGATGGCTCCTGAGATGCTTTCTGTAGGTATTTCTTCATATTGCTCTGGAGCTTCTGTATCTATAGATATTTCTTCAGATATTTCTTCTGGTACATCTTGAGTTTGAGGAACCATAAGAGGTTCTTCAATGGGCTCATCAATGGGCTCTTCTTGCACTTCTTGAGCGAGACAAAAAGAGGAGGAAAATAAAACAAAAGACACTAGCACACTTACAAATATTTTTAACATATTAAAGCCTTTTTTATATAGTATTATAAGACTATTCTACATTAAATGTATAAAAAAACAAATAGTACTTAAAAAGGAAGGTAAATTTTGTCTAGTAGTTCTTCATACTCAGACATTGCATCTGAGTCTATAGTGATGCCCCCACCACTTTTATAGTATAGCTTTCCCTTTTCTTTTTCTATAAAACGAATCATAACCCCTGAACGTAAAGACTCTCCATCAAACACACCAAATACCCCAGTATAAAACCCTCTTTCAAAGTTTTCGACTTTACTGATGATATCTACTGTACTCTTTTTAGGTGTCCCTGTGATGGAACCAGCAGGTAAAATCTGTGAAAGAAGTGTACCTATGTTGTCTCTCCAATCTTTAGGGAGTTTGGCTGTGACTTTAGAACTTACTTGTAAGAGTTCTTTACTACCTGCTTTTATCTTCTCTACATAACGAAACTTCTCTACCTTGACCTCTGAGCCAATGATACCTAGGTCATTACGTATCAAATCCACTATCATCACATGTTCTGCCATCTCTTTTTCATCTGCGAGTATCTTTTCTTTCGCTTGTGGGATGTTGGCATCTATGGTTCCTTTCATGGGGTAGGTGGCTATAGTGTTCCCTTTTATTTCCACAAAACGTTCTGGCGAAAAACAGATGAACTCATTGTGTTCGTCTTTATAATGTAGCTTAAATTTTGCATGGGCATAAGTAAATACTTCTTTGAGTGAGTAGTTGGTCTCTATAGGTGTTTTAAAAGTAAGGTTTATGAGGTAGGTATTGCCAGAACGTATCTCTTCGAGTATTTTGTCTAAAGCTTTTTTGTAGACAGAAAAAGCCACAGGTGACTTAGAAAAGGTAAATGCTTTGCTACGCTTTTTCACAGGGTAGTTACGCCAATCTTCCAGCTTGTAGTAGATGTCTTTATCTAATTTATCTAAGGGCTGTGCAAAGATTTTACTTTGGTTATAAGAAATAATGAAAAGAAAAGGTGTACGACTTTGACCCAGTGCGTCAATAGTCTTAAAAGTTTTTTTAAAAAGGTTAGACATAAGAAAATGCACTACTTATATACGAAATATATGGTTGTCTAGGCATACAGAAGTCCCCTTATATATTTTGTTTGTATAATTATAGCATATGGGTAGCTTTTAAACTTTTTAGCATTATAGGGTAATAGATTATCGATGTATATAAGTATTATTTAGATATTATGAATTTTATAATATAAAGGATTTAAATTGAGAAAAAATATAAAAAACAGCCTTCTAATAGCTACATCAATATTAATGTTAAATGCATGTGGAAGTGACGACAAAAATGCAGAAGATGTTATTGCTCCTATTGACCAGTCTAGTGTACAAACGCTTGAGGATATTAATGTTACTTCTACTACTACTTGTAAACTAGGGGAGGAGCTTGTAAAGGGTGGAGAAGTAAATGCCTTAGATGCAAGTAAGTGGAAAATGACACTAGATAGTGGTAGAACCAATGATTTGAGAACAGATGACTGTCTTATTAATGGTGGAGATGTTTCAAGAGAATGTATCCAAGTAGACCCACAAGCAGCAGGAACAGGGATGTATCAAGAAATAGGTACAGAATCTGGAAAAAGATACAGAGTAAGTGCAGAGCTAATTGGTGCAGATAATGTTAACGATAAAAATAACTTTACACTAGGAAGCTCTTATGTTTCCATAGAAGACCATAAACCTGTAGAAAAGAGTATACCTATCGCATTAAGTGAAAAGGTAACAGGCGATATTCCTAAAATAGTTACATTTGATTTCAATGCAACACGGACAACGAATTATATATCACTGAGAGGAGATAGAATTTATAGGTATCCTACGGCATTTTATATCTCTGTAAAAGAGCTTATCATTGAAGATAATAATACCACAGGAGATAACGTTCCTTGTAACTTACCAAAGTAAATAGCGTCATAGAGATAGAATATTTGGATACTTAGAACTTTTAAGTATCCAACAACAACAACTTCAAAATTGCCATACGCATAAATACCCCATTTTTTACCTGTGTAAGTACTTTACAGCGAGGGTCATCTAACATTTCATCACTTATGTCTATGTTTCGCATGACAGGTGCTGGGTGCATGAGCATGATGTCTCTGTTGCCCATACGCTCCTTGGTGATGCAGTACTGCTTTGCATAATCATCATAATCTTCAAAAAGTTCTTTTTCATGACGTTCTAGCTGGGCACGTAAGCTCATGATGACATCAACTTTGTCCATGACATCTTCTAGGTTTTTGTACTGAGGTAGGTCAGATTCAGGCATGAACTGCTCTGGGGCTACTAACAACACCTTCATACCCATACGTGTCATGAGCCGTATGTCTGAACTTGCCACACGTGAAGAGACGATGTCACCTACAATGGCGATGGTTTTGCCTTTGACATCTCCATTAAAATGTTCTACCATGGTAAAAAGGTCAAGTAGGGCTTGGGTAGGATGTGCATAGTTTCCTGCACCTGCGTTGATGACAGGGCTAGTCTGCATATCTGCCAAGAGCTGTGGGGTAGTGTTTTGGGAGTGACGGACAATGATACCATCTGGCTCCATGGCACAAAGGTTTGCAAAGGTGTCTTCTAGGCTTTCACCTTTTTTTGTAGATGACCTAGAGGGATCTAGGTGTACCACAGAAGCACCCAAACGTTTAGCAGCTACCTCAAAAGAACTTCGTGTTCTTGTACTTGCCTCAAAGAAAAGAGTAATGAGCAGTTTATCATGGAGGAGTTGTGGAGGACGCTGGGCTTTGAAAGACTTGGCATCACTTAGGAGCTGTGTTATTTGTTTGTCTGAAAAATTGTTAGTGTCTACTAGGTGTTGCATAGTCGTCCTTATTTAATTTTATTATTATAACCGATTGATAGTAAAGGAGTGATAGACAGTTTGACATATTTTGACCATATTGTGCTACAATCCATACATGATGAAAAATATAACAAAAGAAAAACTAGCAAATTATGTTGAGTCCAATAGTGATTATTATGAAAAGTATAGAGAAAAGTTTAATCTAAAAAATAATTTTTTCTCATGGAATTGGTCTTTCTTCTTCTTTATACCATGGTTAGCCTATAGAAAAATATGGAATTATTATATTGGGTATTTAATTATAGCGATTGTGTATTCGTTGACTTTTTATCAAATGATTGTTCACTCAGAACGTGTTTCTCCTATATGGATGATTATAGTGGGGCTTGGCGCTTTGGTTTTTATAGTTTATAGTATGCTTACTGTGAACAATCAAGTGCTAAAAAGAGCCAGTGAGTCAAATGATTTAATTACAAAAGGTAAGAGTTCTTGGATAGTGGTTTTTTTGGCATCTATAGTACTTACACTTCCATTTTTATATACAGCAAAAAGTTTATATCCTATTTTTAAATATCATCAAGATAGAAATGCTATTTTTGTTTTTCCAGAAAAAGAAACAAATATGCAAATAGTATTAGAAAAAATTAATGAAATATCTGATGCAAATGTCAATGAAGTGGGCGTTCTTTTGGAATTAGGTATTACAAGTAGAAAAGATCTTATAGATATCGTTGTGTGTTATGACAACGTTATGCTACTTGATAGAATTAAAGAAAAAGGGGCATTATTTTTTGACCATCATCTTAAATATGCAGTAGACTGTAATGCTTTAAACTCTGTTTCTTTTTTATTGGAGCAAGGTGTAAAAGGTATCGGCAAAGACGAAAAAGATGATTTTAATAACTTTAATAAATACAGACTAGTTCAAAATGCTATTTATAAAGGTCATTTGTCTATGGCAAAGTTACTTTTATCTAAAGAAGAACATATCATGGGGGCAAATGCTCAAGTGATGATTATAGAAGCATTTTCGATAAAAGATTCTATAAAGAAAAAAGAATTTATAGAACAGCTACTAAGTAAAAAGATAGATATCTATAATACTTTAGAGACAAATGAAACCAGTGCATTAGCTGAATCCGTGGCAAACAATGATTACAATATGACTAAACTCCTTTTGGAGCATGGTGCAAATCCAAATCAGCATTACCAATATGGGAAAACTCCTTTATCAATAAGTTTGTCTAGTGATAAAAATATACAAATAATGAAATTATTACTTGAACACAAAGCAAAAGTAGATGAACTTGAATCTGGTTCATCACTGCTAAAGGACGCCCTTTACTATAAAAATCATGAAAAATTAAAATTACTTTTAAATTACAATGCAACATTCAATATTAAAAATTTTCTTATAGGATTTTCATCAGTTTCTACAGATGCGATAAGCCTTGAAACTTTATACAAATATTACAATATTCCCAAGTTGAAGAATAAAGAAATCGTTGCCCTTTTTCAAAAAGCTTGTGACTTAAAGAGTACAAAAGCTATTGATATTTTATTATCTAAGGGGTATGACATCAATACAACATCATCTGATGGTGACTATCCTTATGTTGCACATGTATGTTACGGCTGGAAAGATACTAGAATGTTCGAGTATATCCTTTCTAAAGGAGCAAATGTCAATACCTATGTAAAAACTAAAGATAATGGTAGAAATCTTCTTCAAAATATTATCTCTAGGAACTCTGAAAAGGTATTTACAAAAGAGTCATGGAGACGTTTAAAATTAGTACTCTCTCATGGTGCCAATGTAAACCATCAAGATAATGGCAATAAAACAGCACTCATGTGGGCAGATGATTATCCTGATGTAATTGAGTATCTATTGGAAAATACATATGTTGATATAAGGCTTTTAAATGATAGAAATGAATCGTTGTTGCACTATAGTGACAATAAGCCTAATGTGATGCGTACAATCATTAAAAAACTTCAAAAAGATGAGCATATGTTAGATAAAAAAGATAGGCATGGAGATACTCCTTTACACAATGCAGCAATAAGATCGCAAGAGGTAGTTAAAATACTTTTAGATGCTGGTGCAAATCCAGATATTGTAAATCATGCAGGTTATTCACCTTTAGGCTATGTTCAGGACATAAAGTCTTATGAATTGTTAAAAAATACTGGAAATAACATTTCTAAAAGTAGAGCAAAGTGTACTGTATTGGTTGGCTTATTGGGTAAAAAAGAGTATCAACTAGAGTGTTTGAAAGTAGCCAAACATGAAAAAACGGTCAATTCTACCTCATGGTTTCAGTTTTTAGGAGGGGATATTGAAAATTTACTCAAAACAGATTTTGACCTTAGTGTAAAAGGGAAAAGAGCATATATCTACGCATATGGAAATGTAGCGCATGGCTATGTACTTAAAAATGAACTTGTTAAAGCAAAAAAGAACTATGAAGAATTTTTAAATTTAGGGTGGACATGTAATATGACTCTAGAAGATGCAGATAAAGATATGAAAAAAGATTTTGAAACTATGGCTAAAATTTACGGTGAAGAATTTAAAAATAAAGCATTTAAAATTTGGAAAGAATTGATAGATGAAGAGTTATCACATCGTAATAAATGAGTAAACTAAGGAGTAGACCATAGTAATAATATTAATGATAGGATTAGGTTTTTTAACTACCTTAGCAGGTTTTTTTGTGGGAAGTTTGGTATATCATTATCTATTCTCAGCAATGAAAAAAGAATATAAAAAGAAAAAGAATAGAGTGTATCTTTTTGTAGGTAAACTGTTTTCAGCTTCTTTGACCACCTTTTTATTTTACGAAAGTTACTCGAAGTTAACAGAAAATTTATTCTCTTCCTTTGCTAGACAAAGTGGAGAGGTTGAGTATAGTTTGTATACATATGCATTTTATGGATTTCTATTTTCAGTAGTATTTTATGCTACACTTATTGTTTATATGAAGGTGTCTAGTAATGTTCTAAAAGAGGATGAAAAATGAAATTTTTGTTTAGACTAGTAAGTGTGGCACTCATGTTAGGTTCATACTCATCTGTACAGCTACATGCACAACAACATCATATAAAATCTAAAGTCATTAAACTTTCTAAAAAGTCTATAAAAAATAAAAACTTACGTTTTAAGTGGGACAGTAAAAAGAAACAGATACAGATAAAAAGAAAAACAAAAACGTTGCAATATATAAACTTCGGAGTACTCCCTAAAGGCATAGAACTTATAGATGTAAACTTTGATGGATATGCAGATGTAGTTGTCCATATACGTGAAGATGAGACAGGTAAGTATGTTGAAAATGGAAATTTCTTACATATTTTCTATTATATATATGATAAGAAGAAACGAAAGTTTGTTTATCATAAAGGACTTACTGAACTCATATATGGTTCAACAGAAAATTATAATGGAGAGATGAAAGGGTTTCAGTTTGATGCTAAAAATAAGATATTGGTTTTAGGAGATAAGGAACGGTTTTTCTATGGAGTTAAAATATATACGCTAAAGGACAGGAAACTTCATATAAAGAAAAAAGAGTTTAGACTATTTCCTGCCTATTACCCTGATGGTGTAGATATAGAATATACGTATAAAAAAGACAAAATAAAAAGAATAGAATTTTTCAAAGATGGAGATGCAAAAACAAGAAAAAGAGGGACTATACAAGTAACAGATAAAAAGTATGTCTCAAAAGATGGCAATGCTACAAGTAAAAAGAAAATATTAGAAAAATTATTGCTTAAAAATATCTACAAGGCTTTTACCAATCATCAATTTCATACATTTGTTGATAAGCATTTGTATTACAAAGAGAGTCGTTCTGCTGAGACAGCGTTAATGGACACAGTTATCATGCTAGACAATGTATTTAAAAAAGATGGAGCAAGACAAAGAAATGACAGACTTTTTGAACTACTTCAGATATATGCAAGTATAAAAGATCTAAAGATAGAAAATTTTATATTTGATAAAAATCAATCTATGTATACGCTTGATGTTGCACTACAGCTTAAAAATAAAATATTAAGATACAGATGGCATTTTTATATAGATAAATTGGAGAATGGCATTTATTTTTTGCCTCTTTCCTATGACAATAAAACTAAAATCTATACTTTACTCAATGATAATTATACATTTGATGATGTTGAAATGAATGGGGTTAGAGTATCAAATGTTGGCAGAGAACTTCGTATATCAACCCCATGGATTTGGAACGGTCAAGAGCAGTGGCATCAAAGTTATGAAAAATGTTCAAGTAAATATATAGAATTTGGTTTAAATGACTACACAGGTAACGGGCATATAGATTGGTTTAATACATGCACCAATAGCTTTGTAAACAAAAGAGAAAGTAGACATGTCATAAGGTTTGGAGGAAAGTACCAGTTTCATAGTATGATTCAATCTGTTACTGCAAGTAAATATATTTGGCATGAGAAAAAAAAGAGATTTATTTTTGCATCTACATGGGGTGGCGGAAGCTATCAGGTATGTGAACCTTATGTTGATGACAAAAAAGAAAAAATTATAACATGTGAAAAGTATTATACTGACTATCAGGTAAAAAATAGTTTTAAGGTAGGGAACAAATATATCAATAAAAAGTTATTTGAAGCGAGTTTGGAAAAAGATGAACTTTACTTTGGTGATAGCAGAAGAAAAGTAAAAAAAGGTACATTACTGTACTTATATAGGAGAGATATAGGAAAAAATAAGCCCTATGCCATGCTTAAAGAAGACACACTTGTCATGCCTACAGGTAAGGTTGTACCATATTGGGAAAACAATGTAACATTATTAAAACCTTTAAAGTTTGATGGAATACATTATTATAAAATAGACAAATATATAAAAAGGGTAGTGCTAGATGAAAACGATACTATACCGTGGAATCCTAAATTTGGAAAACCCAAACCAACACATATTTATGCCATAGTCTATTATAAAAATAATGAATGTTATATGGATATAAAAAACTATAAAGAAAAGTGAGAACTATGTTAACCTTTAACAAAGCAGATACAAAAACAGAAAAAAGTATTGTCATAGGCTTATGGGTGATAGCTCTTTATTTCATCATCGGTTCATCTGCTACCATCATAGCTGGTATGGTGACTATGCAGTTCAATAGTCTTATTTTGGCTCCCATTTTTATGACCTTAGGCATTGGCTTATTGTTGGAAAAAAAATGGTCATTACAAGTATCAGCAGCACTCTCTTTTATGTTAATATTATCTTCTTTAGCAGTATTTTTTTCATATTTAGAGGGCGAAATTCCTAATTTAGACGATAGTATAGTCACCTTGGTTATGTTTGTAGGGTCTATCGTTGCTTATGTCATTTTTACGCATAAAGTATCGATGCAAATTTATGATGTAGATTTTACACTGTTCAAGAGAGTATTGTCCATACTGCATTGGACTGTAGGTATGGGTCTTGCAGGTTTCTTAGCTAGTGCGTGGTATGTAGAGACGTATGAAGAAGGTGTGTACCGAGGATTTATAGTAGTCTATGCAACAGCCTTTTTTATAGGTTTAGGGTTTGTTATAGGGCTGGTAAAGTTTCTTATGTTTAAGAAAAAGTAGAGAAGATAGACTTTTAATATCCTATTGACATTTTTGACGAGAAAATATAGTAATATATACAAATTAGATTATAAAAGGCATAAACAAATGAAAATTCTCAACTACTTAAATATAGCACTCATAACAGCAGTACTCACAGCATGTGGTGGAGGAAGTGGAAATAACACTTCTGGTACACCAGCGGGTAATGGTGGAACAACACCTTCTGATGCCAATACAACAAGTTTAGTCTCTGAAGACAACAAAACCATGATACTTTCTCTTAAGAGTATGAAAACAGGTAACGAACTATGGAGTACAGATGGCACAGAGGAGGGTACAACACTCATAAAAGACATCAATAAAAACGATAATTCATCTGACATCGCTAAAAAGGTTTCTATAAATGACATACTTTATTTTGGAGCCCTAAGTAGTACCTATGGATATGAACTGTGGCGAAGTGATGGGACCAAAGAAGGTACCTATGTACTTAAGGATATTTGGGAAGGCAGCAGTGGATCAAACCCAGGACAGTTTACTGTTATTGGAAATACCTTGTATTTTACTGCATCTGACAGTACTCATGGTAGAAGACTTTGGAAAAGTGATGGTACAAAAGAGGGTACTGTCATGATAGACAAAGCTTTTGCTCTTTTTTATGGAAATGGTCCAGCACGAATTTTGCATCTTACAAAAAGGGGAAACACACTTTTTTTACCGCAGATGATGGTGTGCATGGGCACGAGCTATGGAAGAGTGATGGGACGAGTGCGGGAACACAAATGGTGAAAGACATAAATGAAGGTGAAGCAGGACATTTCCAAGCAATCTATAATTTGACTACGGTGGAGAATCGTTTATATTTTGTCGTAAGACGAGACGCCAAAGATGGATACTCTGGAAAGGAAAGAGATTTGTGGACAAGTGATGGTACAGAGTTGGGTACGCATAAGGTACAAGGATTTCCTAGTGAAGGTGCATATGATCAGTTTTATTATCTTAAAAATATTGGAAACTCACTATATTGCATTAGTCAAGATCATGCTTTCAATGACAAAAGATATACTTTGTGGCATGTAGATACAAATGGTGCAGTAGCTATGAAAAAATATGATGCAGTCCATGAGGCAGTTGATTTAAATGGTAAAGCATATTTCCTCGCAAGAACGCTAAGAGCCGAGAAGTGGAAGTTGTGGAAAAGTGACGGAACTAAAGCAGGTACAGAAAGACTTTTATATATGCCTTTTGATGAGCGAGCACAAGGTTTAAAAAGTGTTGATGGTACTTTATATTTTTATACTGAGAAGATAGAGATAATAGATGATGTAAGGACAAATTATATCATCTATTGGAAGTACGATAGCAGGGAAGGCAGCATTGTACAAACAGGAAAAACCAAAATGAGAACTTCTTTTCCTGCTCCATCTGCACGTGTAAAACTAGGAGATAAACAAGTTTTTACTACTTATGATGAAGAGTATGGAGTTGAACTTTGGATAGGCGGTGGTGATCAAAACAATTCAGTACTGCTAAAAGACATCACAGAAGGTGAGAAATCATCTAAGATAAAGGGAATTATACATATAAATGGCACTATTTACTTTACTAAGGGTTATTATGGAAATCAACTATGGAAGACAGATGGCACAACAGATGGGACAGTGAGAGTTCAAGGTATAGACTCTGGAACTGAAGATTCGAACCCTCAGAAGTTAGTGCAGATGAAAAAAAACTACTATTTTACAGCACATAAAGCTGGATACACAAGCGAACTTTGGAAAAGCGATGGTGCTAAGGCAGGAACAGTCATACTAAAAGACAGTGCAGATGGGGGAGTCATAACTTTGGGTGCCACTAATGATGCTATTTACTTTAATACCTACACGAGGAATAACTACGTGAAAATGTGGAAAAGTGATGGCACTGAGGGTGGCACTATCATGCTAAAAGAAGATAACGTTAGTGAAATACATTACTACGATGTGGACGATTGGTACAATACTCAATATTTTGATATTAACGGGACTACACTTTTTAGGGGATATGACAAAGAGCATGGCTTTGAGCTATGGAGTACAGATGGCACACAAGCAGGTACAAAACTTTTTCTAGACATAGATAAAAATGAAACAAGTTCTATGCCAAGACAATTTCTAGAGATCAACGATAAGTTATATTTTACTGCGTTTGACAGTGCTACTGGCATATCATTGTGGAAGAGTGATGGTACAGTAGTTGGGACACAACAATTACTAGCTTTACCAGAAGGATATGACAATAAACAATATAAGTTTGCCTATAGGGGAGGACCAAGAAATCTAACTGATGTAAATGGGACACTGTTTTTCACTATGAATGTAGACGAAAATAATACTGAACTATGGAAGAGTGATGGTACTAAAGCAGGTACAGTGGCTGTTAAAAGATTTAAGAAGTTATACTCTATGAGTCAACCATTTGGTTTAACAAATATTAATGGTATATTGTATTTTGTTCCTATCTATGTAAATAATTCCGCAAATCATCATGGATGGGAGCTTTGGAAGAGTGATGGTACAGAGAAAGGCACAACACTAGTTGCCCATGTAGGTAAAGACAAGTACTCAGGTTCCCATCAAATGGGGAAACCAACTTACTTTAAAGGGAAAGTTTACTTTTCATTGCCTGATGATGAACAAGGCACTGAGCTATGGATGTCAGATGGCACCATAGAAGGTACAAAGCTTTTTAAAGATTTCAAAACAGGAAAAGAGAGCTCAAATCCAGTGATACGTGGTGTTTTAAATGACAGCTTAATGTTTGAAGCCACAGATGACAGAGGCAGAAAACTTTGGAAAACAGATGGTACAGTTGAAGGTACAGAAATGGTAAAAGATGGGCTTAGATAGAGTTGTTTAAATGGAAAAGGACTGAACATAGTTTTGCAGACCTTTCTCTACACTCCACCACTTAGGAAACACAGCATCATAATAAGGCTGTGTTACTTCTGCAAAATCTTCTTTATCTTCATAGACATTCACGCACCAGTCAAAGTCAATATCTCTAGCTTTTAGTGTTTCTAGTGAGAGTAGGGTGTCATTAATGCACCCTAGACGGCTAGGGGTGACGAGTAGAGTTTTAATATTTAACTTTTGGATGAGGTCTATCATGAGGAAGTCTTTAGTAATGGGTACATGTAGCCCTCCTGCACCCTCAACGAGTAAAATATCGCAGAGTTTTGAGAGTTGATGGTATTTTTTTATGATTTTATCTATGTCTATAATTTGCTCTGTATCTGCACAAAATGGGGCAGCAGGAAGAGGGAATGTGTAAGCAGTAATGTCAGCAGTAGAGAAGTTTTTAAAGTTCTCATTAACCTTTCTACAAGCTTCAAGGAGTATAGTAGCATCAGGAGCTGTATGAGTAACCCCTGTTTCAATGGGTTTAAATACACCTACACTAAAGCCTCTTGACGTAAATGCCTCAATAAGCTTTAGTGTTGTGTATGTTTTTCCTACATTTGTATTTGTAGCAGTAATGAAGAGTGATTGCACTTGTATTTCTCCGTTTTTTTTGTATAATAGATAAATTGATTTAAGATGAAGGAAAGTTTAACACAATATGCCAAAGTTTCAAGAAGAATTAGACTTAGATGTAGAACTAGAAGAACCACAAATGTTTAAAGTACTTTTACATAATGATGACTATACAAGTATGGACTTCGTAGTGGAGATACTCACAGGGGTTTTTCATAAATCACAACCCGATGCAGAAAAAATTATGTTACAAATACATGAATTTGGTAAAGCGATATGCGGTGTGTATAGTTTTGAGATAGCCCAAACCAAAGCACGACAAGTAAAGCAAAGATCAAAACAAAATGAATTTCCACTATTGGCTACAATAGAAGAAGATTCGTAGATAAAACGTATTATATAGTAAAGGATTAGAATGATTAGTATAGCACTTAATGATGTATTTAAAGAAGCGGTAGGATATGCAAAAGAAAATAGACATGAGTACCTCACAGTAGAACATGTTTTTTTATCGTTAGTAAGATCTGAAGCAGGTATAGAGATACTTTCAACACTCAACGCAGACCTCATAGCACTAGAAGCAGGGATAGTAGAACACATTACCAAAACCATTCCTTCCCTTAAAGAGGCAGTTGAACCTTTTGAGACGGTAGCACTTTCTCGTGCTATTAATGATATGATGACGCAAATACACTCTTCTGGAAGAACAGAAGCTAGCATAGGTGATATGTTAGCAGCTATTTTTATGCAAGAGCATTCCTATGCTGTGTACTTGATGAAAAAAGAGGGCATTGCCCGTGTGGACATTTTAGAAGTCATTTCTCATAGTTATGATACGGGGATGCCTACTAAAAAAGAGGACAAAAAAGATGAAACTTTTCTAGAAAAGTTTACCATAGAGCTTGTAGCGTTTGCAGAGTCTGGAAAAATTGACCCAGTAGTAGGACGTGTAGATGAGATAGAACGTGTGATGCAAACGCTTTGTAGACGTAAGAAAAACAATCCTTTACTCGTAGGAGAACCTGGTGTGGGTAAAACAGCCATAGCAGAAGGGTTGGCACTTCGCATTTCAGAAGATGATGTACCAGAAGTTTTGAAAAAATCAAAAGTATACGCTCTTGATATGGGTGCATTAGTAGCAGGCACAAAGTATAGAGGTGACTTTGAAAAACGACTTAAAGGTATCATCTCAGAACTTTCTAAAAAAGAAGATGCCATCCTTTTCATCGATGAGATACATACTATGGTGGGAGCAGGAGCAACAAGTGGAGGGAGCATGGATGCTTCTAATTTACTTAAGCCTGCTCTTGCAAGGGGTGACCTCAAATGTATAGGTGCAACAACCTATGCAGAGTATAGAAACTTTTTCGATAAAGATAAGGCACTAAGCCGTAGATTTGCCAAGATTGATGTAGATGAACCAAGTATTAAAGATACGTTTATTATTTTAAAAGGTATACAGCATAAGTATGAAGATTATCATAATATTAGGTTTACTGATGCCGCGTTACAGTCTGCCATTGATTTATCTGTAAAGTATTTACATGATAGGTTTTTACCAGATAAAGCGATGGATATTATCGATGAAGTGGGCGCACATTTTATGCTTAAAGGCATAGAAGATGTGAAAGTAAAACCTCAAGATATAGAAGCAAGTGTTGCAAAAATTATGAAACTTCCTTCTACTGTGATAGGTTCTGATGACACCACTAAGTTAAAAACATTAGAAAAAGACTTAGCTTCACATATTATTGGGCAAGAGGAAGCTATCAAAGTACTTGCAACGGCTGTGAAACGCTCTTACGCAGGACTCAATGGGGAAGATAGACCTATAGGTTCATTTCTTTTTGTAGGTCCCACAGGTGTAGGTAAAACAGCACTTGCAACGCAGTTAGCAAAAACCATGCATGTACATTTTGAACGTTTAGATATGTCTGAGTATATGGAGGCACATACTGTCAGTAGATTGGTCGGCTCACCTCCAGGTTATGTTGGGTATGAGCAAGGTGGACTACTCACAGAGATGATAAAAAAACATCCTCATACTGTGTTACTTTTGGATGAAATCGAAAAAGCACATCCAGATATTATGAACATACTTCTTCAGGTGATGGATGGTGCAAAACTGACAGACAACAACGGAATAGTCTCTGACTTTAAAAATGTGATACTTATTATGACTTCAAACATTGGTACCAAAGAAGCCAATGTTATGGGTTTCAATAAAGACAACACAATGAAGACAGACAAAGCGTTGGCATCGTTTTTCTCTCCAGAGTTTAGAAATAGACTTAGTGCGACAGTTGAATTTAATGCATTGAACTTAGATGCTTTAGTACTTATTGTAGACAGAGAATTAGACAAGTTAAATAAATTGCTTAAAGGTAAAAATGTTAAAGTGAAGTTAGCTAAAACGGCAAAAGAATACTTGGCAAACGAAGGGTATGATGATCGTTATGGTGCAAGGCATATTGCACGTGTTATTGATAAACAGATTAAAGAACCGCTGACAGATGAAATGCTTTTTGGGAAACTTAAAAAAGGCGGCTCAGTAAAAGTAAGTTTTAAAAATGACAAACTATCATTTGAATTTACATCAAAGTAGACTTCACTATTAGAATGGAAGATGAGTTTTATGTAACGCAACTAAGCCAATATTTTCTTGCCTTCCCTAACCCTTATTATGCCGATGAAGGAGGGTTACTTGCTTATGGAGGTGACCTCTCTTCAGCGAGATTAATATCAGCCTATAGAAGAGGAATCTTTCCTTGGTTTTCTGAGGGAGACCCCATTCTTTGGTGGTCCCCAAATCCTAGACTTTTACTCTACCCCGATAAATTTAAACTTCGTAAATCTTTTAGACGTGTGTTGCGTTCTGGAAAGTTTTCTGTTACATTTGACCAAGACTTTTCAGGAGTCATTCAGCATTGTGCCTCTATACCTAGAGAGGGTCAAGAAGCCACATGGATAGTCCCCGAAATGGTAGAAGCGTATACGAGATTACATAAAGAGGGGTATGCACATTCTGTTGAAGTCTATTTTGAAGGCTCATTAGTCGGTGGCTTGTATGGTTTGGCATTAGGTAGAGCTTTTTTTGGAGAGTCTATGTTCTCGTTAGTTTCAGATGCATCTAAGGTAGCATTTAAGGCACTAAGTGATGTTTTAGGTAGCAGAGGATATGATTTTATAGACTGTCAAATGAAAACAGACCATATGCTACGTTTGGGTGCTGAAGTTGTGCAAAGAGATATCTTTTTAGATGAACTTAGTACAACGATAGAAGCACCCACAGAAATGGGGCCTTGGGATGATTTTCATTGGAAATATAAGGAATAAGTATGGTAAATAGAGACATAAAGTTCTCATTATGGTTAGATTTTGTTGAAAGAGATTATTTAAAAACAGAATTTCCAGCGTTAATAGAAAAAGGTATCATTAATGGTGCTACCTCTAACCCCTCTATTTTTGCCTCAGCGATTACTACATCTGCCGCATATAAAGAGCAATTAGCAACACTCTCAGATAAAAGTCCAAAAGAAAAATATGAGGCACTGGCTATCGATGATATTCGCACGGCTGCATTAGCACTTAGAAAATGTTATGACGAGGATAATGATGGATATATTTCTATAGAAGTAGACCCTTTTCTTTCCAATAATACAGCAGGCACAGTAGAAGAAGGAAGACGACTCTTTACTGCGATAGGACAACCCAATGTTATGGTGAAAGTCCCTGCAACAGAAGCAGGATACGAGGCTATGACAGTATTGTTAAGTGAAGGAATTTCCGTAAATGCCACACTTATATTCTCACCCAAACAAGCACATAGATGTATTAAGGCAATGCAGAAAGGCATTGAAAATTTTGAAGTAGAAAATAAAGGTACAGTCAATGCTGTCATTTCAGTATTTGTAAGTCGTTTTGACAGACTACTAGATAAAGATTTGGCTTCAGAAGGTATAGATGAGTCAAAAACAGGGATCTATAATGCAGCAAAAATTTATAATCTTGTAGAAGCATGTAGTAAACCAAATATACGTACACTATTTGCAAGTACAGGGGTGAAGGGTGATACGTTGGAAGCAGATTATTATATGAGAGAATTATTGGCAGCACATTCTGTGAATACTGCACCTTTAGCCACAATAGAAGCTTATATAGAAAAAGCTGCAACAAAAGCAAAATTACCTTTAGAAGAACATGAGATTAATGGATATTTTACAAAAATTTCTGACAATGGATTTGATATGGATGAAGTATATCAAGCACTATTAAATGATGGACTTAAAGCATTTGAAAAAGCATTTCAAGAGATGTTAGACACGTTATAAAAAGGGAACTGTAGTGGAAGAAAAATTAAAACTCTATTTAAGAACTATGATTAAAAATAAAGGCTCAGACCTTCATATAAAATCAGGAGCCATTGTAAGAGTTCGTGTTCATGGTGAATTAAAGATGTTAGGAAAGGATGCTTTAACAGCTGAAATGGTAGAAGATATTGTCAAGGAAATTACAACTGAAGAGCAGTACTATAAGCTTAAAGAAGAGAAAAACCTTGACTTTACGTATGTACTTGGAGATGAGCACCGATTTAGGGTGAATTTTTTTCATCAAATGGATGGACTCTCAGCAGTATTTCGTATTATTCCTGTCAAGATAGCAACACTGGATGAGCTTAATTTGCCTGAAGTCATTAAAACATTTACAGATATTCATCGTGGACTTGTACTTGTAACAGGTGTGACAGGTTCTGGTAAGTCAACCACCCTTGCAGCTATTATTGATAAAATAAATAGAGAAGAAAAAAAGCATATTATTACAGTAGAAGATCCTATAGAGTTTATCCACAAGGATAGAGGGTGCCTTATTAACCAAAGGGCCATAGGACTAGATACATACTCTTTTTCTGATGCCCTTAGAGCTGCACTAAGAGAAGATCCTGACATTATACTTGTTGGAGAAATGCGGGACTTAGAGACCATAGATATTGCACTCCATGCAGCAAATACGGGACACTTGGTTTTTTCTACCTTACACACACTTGATGCAAAAGAGACGATAGATAGAATTGTTGGTATGTTTTCTAAAGAGGAGCAAAATCGTATTCGTGGGTCATTAGCTTCTGTACTCGAAGGGGTTATATCGCAACGACTTATACCTACAAAAGAAGGTGGTAGAGCTGCAGCTATTGAGGTATTGAAAAAAACATCACGTATAGAACAGCTCATTATGGAAGATCGTGATTACGAAATTCCTGATGCCCTTTTTGAAGGTAAAGAAATTTATGGTACCCAAACATTTGATCAAGCTTTGTTAGACTTGGTACGAGACAATCGTATTAGTGACGAGGTTGCATTAGAGTATGCAACAAACGCTGCAGATATGAAACTTAAGATGGAAGGTGTGGGTAAAGGTGCTATCGTGCAAGATAAGATTGTAGACCTTAATGAAGATGTTTTTGCCTTTAAAGAGGATGAAGAAGAGGACGACCGCAATAAATATTAGTGTGAAAGAAGAATTTAATAGAAATTAGATATAATTCGCGTCTCATAAATTCCAATTTACAATAGCGTGATAGGGGTTATCCTGAGCCAAAGGCGAAGCTTCAGTGAGAGGAATTGGATGAGAGCTTTGCTCTTATTCAAGGAGAATATTAATAAAATAAGGAATAGAAATGTTAGAAGGTATCGTTAGAGAGAGTATCGGAAAGCGTACAGCAAAACAGCTTAGAAGAGATGGTTATCTGACTGCAAACCTTTATGCCAATGGTGTAGAGAATATACAAGCAGCGTTTAAGCGTGGTGAGTTTGTAAGAGCAGTGAGAAATAAAGAGAGTCTAGCATTCCCAGTAAAAGTAGGGGACAAAGAGTTAAATGTAGTGATTCAAGAGTATCAACTACACCCTGTACACGGTGAAGTAGTTCATGTAGATTTGAGAATAGCAGTCCCTGGACAAGTAACAGATTTTTTAGTCCCAGTAGTTACGCATGGAACACCTATCGGTCTTAAAAATAAAGGTGTACTTGTAATCTCTAAAAAAAGATTAAAAGTAAGAGGGACTATCGAAGACATGCCTGCTAAATTTGATCTTGATGTAGAAGGTTTAAACAGAGATGATTCTATTCTTATAAGAGATATAGAGACTCCTGATAAGTGTAAATTAATGGATAGACTTGATGTTGCTATCTGTGGTGTGATAAAATCTAAGTAAGAGATTATGACACTATTTGTGGGTCTAGGTAATCCAGGATCACAATACGAAGATACACGACATAATATTGGTTTCAAAGTTATTGACAAACTTGTTAGTAATTTTGGAGCTAGAGATGTATCAAAAACTTCTTTTTATGGGCAACTTTATCGCTCAGCCAATTCATTTTTTTTAAAACCAAATACTTTTATGAACCTTTCGGGTAAATCAGTTTTACCAGTGAAGCAATTTTTTAAAATTGAACTTGATGATGTTATTGTGATTCATGATGATATAGACCTTCCATTTGGAGCGTTGCGTTTTAAAAAAGGTGGCGGACATGGCGGACATAATGGTTTAAAGTCTATAGATGCACTTTTAGGAAAAGAATATATACGTGTGAGAGTAGGAGTTGCTAAGCCTGAACATAGGTCACAAGTGGCTGACTATGTATTGCATGCATTTTCTAAAGAAGAGTCAGAAGACTTAGATGTATTGGTAAATCATGTTGCGAAGTCATGTACCGCATTGTTGAACGAAACACTCACATCTGTAAAATCAAAGTATAGTTTAAAATCCATTGAAGGTTTAAAGTGATACGCTCTTTTATGCCATCACTGCATTTTTTTTATCTTGCAAAGCATTATATTAAAAACCTTTTTTCCATTCTTTTTGGTCTAGCTTTTGCTTTTGCAGCTATAGACTACTTTCAGCACATAGGACAACTTGATGTGTCAGGGAATTATAAAATACTCTATATCTTTTATATGTGGCAAGAAGCATTGGGACTGCTGTACCCTTTAGCCATAGTATTTGCACTCATTATGACCAAACTTGCATTGGTTAAAAACAATACCATGGGGGCTTTGCATGCTTTTGGTTATAGTAAAAAAAGACTACTGATCCCTTTGATGCTAGTTGCAGTATTTACATATGGAATATTTACCTTTTTGCATACAACAGAATTTTCTTACGCTAAAAATAAAGCAGCAGCTTTACTCAAAAATGAATTACATACCTATGATGTAAATGATCTTTTTTTTAAATATAACGATACCTTTGTGTATATACATAAGTTAGATCCTATAGAAAAGAAGATTCAAGATATGACTATCTTTAGGGTAGAAGGAGACCAAGTGCGCTCGACTATACATGCCTCTACGGCGGTGTTTAACGGCAAAGAATGGGATGCACGAAATGCGACTATCAAAACCCATAACTATACAGAAGGTACATTAGAAAAGTATACAGTGACACATGAGAAAAGTATAAAAACTTTAAAAGGGTACAAACCTAAAATTATAGAGTCTCTCCATGAAGGTAAGGCTCTTAACATCATAGATGCATACCATACATGGAAGCTTTTGGAAAAACAAAATTTAAATTCAGAAAAAATAAGAGCTTCTCTTTATGATAAAGTTGTGGTTCCTCTCTTTTCTTTAGCATTATTACTTATTTTGTTTTTCAAGTTACCTTTTCATGGAAGAATGATGAGTATAGGAGGCGTGATAGCACTTTCTTTGGGTGCTACTTTTGTTATTTGGGGAATACTGTTTGGTTTAGGACAAATAGGAGCAAACGGCGTACTTTCTCCAGAACTATCTACTATAGTTCCTATTGTATTGTTGTGGAGTTACGCAATGTATATCTATTTTACAGATGAAAAGAGTTTAGGTTAAATACTTCCTTCTGTTCTCCAAACCTTATAAACAAGTCTTTCAAGTGCATCTCGACTCGCTAGTGAAAGGAGTCTCTTCTCCTTATCGTTTAGATTTAATTTTTCAACTATTTCAAATATATCATCTTCTAATAAATCAAAACATACATTTTTTGTAGATGGAGAATAAGGAAAGTTGTCAACAGTTTCTTTTAAAACTTCACCATTATCAAACTTAAATTCACAATGAAGATCGACAAAGTCACTATCTCCATCTCCTCCTTCAAAACTACCAGTAATGACTACAGTTTTAATTTTCATTTTTATTCCTCGTTATAGATTATATACTGTGATTCTACCTTAGTAGTGAGGACATAGTCTTGACAATAGTCAAGATAGAAGTTTTAAAGTTGGGAAATAAATATTTAAACCCCATAAAGAAGAATAAAGGTATCAATAAAGAAATGAGCCTTTAATATTACCTTTAGGAGAGATGGCATTTTTTTTCTTTTCCATATCCTCAAAATAATCAACTAAATATACAGAATCACCAAAATTATCAAGTATAGGTGTTTTATTTCTCCAATAAAACTTATCCGTAGTATTTTCTCCTTTTCCCCCATATACTACAATTTCTTCTTCTGCTGGAAGTATTGTACCACTAGGAAATCTAAAAAAGTTAAGTGCAGAGTCTCTTAACCACCAATGTGAAATATCGACAGGAGTATCAGCTGTATTTTTTATTTTTATCCATTCGTCACCAAGATTTTTTTTATCATTACCTCTAGCATTAAAATGTACTGAAAGCTTAAAACTAGTACCAATTGAAGCTGCTGTAGTATCGCAATAATTATCTTTTGTCCATAGTCCTAAGCCTTTTTCTTTAGATTTTTTGGCCAATTTTGTATATTCTTTATTATATGTATCTTCTGTTCTATGAGGAAAAGGAAATGCTAGACCTTCTTCAATAAGTGTTTGTACTACATTGACAGTTTCACCAGAGACTTGTGTAAAAACATGTCTTGCGAAGCGATCACGTATTTTTGTAGAGGTGTTTTTTGCGAGTAATATAACCATATTACCTTTTCCGCCAGTGAGGTCAATTAGCCTTCTTCTAGCATCATCTGCCCAACAATCATTACGTACTCCATAGACCTTTGGGTGTATTTCCATTGCTTGTAACCCTAAAAAACGTATCCTGGTATCTCGCTTATCACCAAAGTATCGAACAATAAATGTATCACCATCTACTATACGGACAATAATTGCTTTTTCCACTTGCATATTATCGATATCTATAGGTGAGTATTCAAAATCTTCTTCAAGTTTTGAAGTACTCGATGATGACTGACAGGCAGTAAAAAAAATATTTACAGCAAGCAGGTATAGTAAAATCCTCATAGCTAATCCTAAAAATAATAAATGTATCTTGTATTATAGTCATTTTTTGTCAAATTTGTCATAATAGATTTAATAGAAAATTTTTAAAATGAAAATTAATAGGAGCTGTGGAAGTTAGAATTGCTCATATTTTCAAATGTGAATATGCATGCATTTTTAGATCAAAAGTACCAGTTCTTTAGGTATGTTAATGATGATATAATAACTTTCTCTTAGTCATTTTTAGATAAAATCATTAAAAATATAATATACTTAAGATACATTAGGATAAAAGATATGAAGATTGATGCTCAAGCACTTACACAGAAGTATAGCACACCATTATATGTATATGATTTTGATTATATAGAAAATAGATACACCACACTTAAAGAAGCTTTTTCAGGTAAAAAGTCTATCATCAACTATGCAGTAAAAGCAAATTCTAATCTCTCTGTCATTGCACATTTAGCAAAACTGGGAGCAGGGGCAGACTGTGTGAGCATAGGAGAAGTCAATCGTGCACTTACAGCGGGAGTAGATAAATATAAGATTATTTTCTCAGGCGTAGGGAAACGTGATGATGAGATACGTGAGGCTTTAGAAAAAGATATCTTGATGCTTAACCTTGAATCTGAAGCTGAGATGAAACGTGTAGAGCTGGTAGCACGTGAATTAGGACGTGAAGCACGTATTTCTATACGTGTGAACCCAAATATTGACCCGCAAACCCATCCTTACATCTCAACAGGCTTACATGAAAATAAATTTGGTGTGGAAATAGACATGGCAAAGCGTATGTATATCTATGCGAATAAGTCTAAATTTTTAAATCCAGTGGGTATCCATTTTCATATCGGTTCACAACTGACTAAGCTTGAGCCCATTCGTGAGTCAGCACAAATAGTGGCAGACTTGGTGCGTTCACTTAAGGCTATTAAAATAGATATCAAGTTCTTTGACGTAGGAGGAGGCATTGGTGTAGTGTATGATGATGAAGTGACTATATCGGCAAATGACTATACGCAAGCCATATTTCAAGCAACCAAAGGTCTTGATGTCACATT
>Ga0256840_1001053_pt1 | contig 26833 bp, 31 predicted proteins | sample 355202metaG_FD_185969 | JGI IMG/M metagenome (GOLD analysis project Ga0256840, IMG submission 185969) | Hydrothermal vent microbial communities from Mid Atlantic Ridge, Atlantic Ocean - 355-202 | ecosystem: Environmental > Aquatic > Marine > Hydrothermal vents | place: Atlantic Ocean: Mid... | reverse complement strand
ATTATAGTGTGCTTCAATTCAAAAATAATTACGACTTAGGGGGGGGGAGCTAATGGGTAGCAGAATGTAACATTTCTTGGAATTTACGACTAAGACGACAGAAAAGATATTCACAAAAAGACTCAATAAATGGCATAAAAAATATAAAGATTTTTTAAAAGAAAAATCGGTATTATGTAGTAAACTCACCAAAAATAGACCCCCTAAAATAGGGGCTAAAACCCATAATCATAGTATAATATAACTTCAAGAAATCTAAAGCAAAGCTTCCAGAAAGCGAAGCGAGCGATCAATACAGGAGGTTATAATTATGCAACATGTAGTCAGTCAATTAATCACTAAAAAGAAGAATTACAGGGAGAATTAAACCTCTACAAGACAAAAGTAGCTCAACTAGAAGAAGTTTTAAAAGGTATTGATATATCTATTAAAGCATTTGATCCAGATTTTGACTTAAACTCCGTCAAAACTAAAAGATTTACAGGTAATAAACATTATTTCAAGCGTGGAGAAAGTCATACAATGATATTAGACGCACTTAGAAAAGCTGATAAGCCTTTAAAAACAAGTGAAATTACAAATATTCTTATGAAGAAGAAAAATTTAGATACAGAAAACAAAACATTAGTCGATAAAATCCAAAAATCTCTACTCATGGCACTAAAAAAGCAAGAATAAAATAAAACTATAAAAGCCGTCAATAAAGACAACTACTATGGTTTTTCTTGGGAGAAAGTAGCCTAAGCAGCTACACCTAATCTTTCAGATATACGGTGATTACCTTGCCAATATCCAGTCCATTCGTTAGATTGTATGGTTTCCATGCACTTCTCAAATATATCTCTAAATATCGCACCGTTGCTCATTCTGCGAGTATCTTCACGGTATGCTATCTCATTGGCATAATTTGAGATATATAATTGCCCCATACGGTGAATTTGCCCTTTCTGCATACGACGAAAACGAGCAAAATAGCTCTCTGCTTGATTAGAACATGCACCGTCTTCACTTAAATATTCTACTGAATAATTTACTCTCTGCATATCATAATTAGCATGTAGATTATCATAGGCATTTGCTTCGTCTGCATGAACTTCTGCACCTCTTTCAATCGCTGCATTAGCTACTAATGCTATATCTCTTGGATTTTCATTATGAAGAACATAAGTAAGTGTTCTTTGGCTTCCAATATATTCAGTTGTTCCGTCAAATCTTTGACGCACAACAACGATACAACGCTTATTAGGATTTTGGTTGGCTGCCAATCTTCTATCAATTCTATCCTCAATATTATTAGCAGGTCTGACATGGTGATTTACATAAGCACCGTCAATCTCACACACTCCATTTAAAGGAGCTTCGTCACGAGTTTCTAATAATGCCTCACGGAATTTATGAAGTAATACGAAAGCAGTTTTATATTGAATATTTAACTCACGAGAGAGTTTTAAAGCACTCATATCTTTAACTTCATTGACAAATAGAGCTATCGCTAATAAATATGTTCTTAAAGGTAGTTTATGAGCTGCAAAGAGAGTGCCAGAGGTAACTGAATATTGTTTAGAGCAGTCTTTACATTTATAAACTTTACGAGTAGCTAAATTATAATGAGAGAGTGAACCACAGCGAGGACAAAGAGGCTTACCATTAGTATCTGACCAACGAACTTTGCGAAACATAGTTTCAGCTTGTTTTTCAGTCATACGAGCAATTTTAACCATACTAAAAGATCTTGCCATTGAAGATAATAGAAAATGTTGAGCCATTTTTTGTCCTTTCACCCTTTTTGAAAGTATATTATGTCATATATGACATTAATATATAATGAATATTTCAAATTAATTATACAAATTTTAATAAATTTCAGAATTATTTACAAATTCCTTATATTTTTTTTAAAATCTTCTTATTACTAAGTTGATAGTGATTAACGGTCGGCAACTTAGTAATAAGAGCTGACATAATAAGGAGCTGATATGAAAAAAGTAATATCTTAGACAAAGTAAAAATATGTTATATTTGGGATTAAAATATCATATAAGATATGGTGTATAGTTAATTAAGGAAAAATATGACAAATTGTCAAGAAGTGGACTGGAACAATATGGCTTCAGGTATAATTAAATCTATACTTGCAAGAAAAAATATGAAATATCATGACTTAGCAAGACTATTACAGCAAGCAGGAATAAATGAAAATCAAAATTCTATTGCTAATAAGCTAAGTAGAGGAACTTTTAGTTTTACTTTTGTTCTACAGTGCATGTGTGTGCTTGGAACAGACAACATAGAAATAAAAAACTAAAACGAGGTAAATGAATATGTGTAAACCAGTAATTAAATGGGTTGGTGGAAAAAGACAGCTTATCAATGATATAAAAAATAATATGCCTGAAAAATATAACAGGTATTTTGAGCCTTTTATTGGAGGGGCTGCTTTATTTTTTGAATTAAAACCAGAGAATGCTTTTATTAATGATTATAATCATGAGTTAACTAATCTATATGAGATAATTAAAACTAAACCAAATGAGTTAATCAAAGACTTAAAAAAACATAAGAATAATGAAGATTATTATTATAGCTTAAGAAAATTGGATAGGGAGCCTACCAAATATAAGAGAATGTCTAAAATTAAAAAAGCAAGTAGATTTATTTTCTTAAATAAAACAGGATACAATGGGCTTTATAGAGTTAATCAAAAAGGTCAAAATAATGTTCCTTATGGAAGATATTCTAATCCGACAATATTTGAGGAAGATAATATACTTGAATGTAGTAAGTATTTACAGTCTGCAACAATCACTACAGGAGGTTTTGAAAATATTAAAGAACATATAAAAGAAGGTGATTTTGTTTATTTTGATCCTCCATATGTACCTTTAAATGCAACTTCAAATTTTACAGCTTATACAGATAAGGGTTTTGACGACGATATGCAATTTCGCTTAAAAGAGTTATGTGATTATATTGATAGCATTGGAGCTTATTTTCTATTATCAAATTCTTATACTGAATTTATTTTAGACTTATATAAAGATTATCAAATTGTTACAGTAGAAGCAAATAGGGCTTTAAACTGTAAAGCGAGTGGTAGAGGTAAAATTAAAGAAGTCTTGGTTAAAAATTACTAAGACTTTGGGAGAATAAAATTATGGCTAAATTAAAATTTCACCAATCATGGGAGAATATCTTTGATAAATATAAATTATTAAATGATATTAGGCGTAATGGTTATGTAGATATTACAGCAGACGCCATTAAAGCTGTTGAAGGGAAAGAACCTCGAAATCTAACAAAGGTGGATTTTAGGGAAAAACTTCCCAATATTATGAAGGAAGAGGGTTTATCAATTCTTGCCATAAAAAATGGCTTATATAGAATCGCACCAAACGATCCGTTTATTGATATTGAAGAAAATATAAGCACTGAAATTATAGAGTTAGAGGCTCCTCAAAACATTATAAGTATTGATCCTTTTAATATAAAATCAGAGAGTGCCGCTTTAGATATTGCAGCTGTATCTGATATGAATAGAATGGTGTTTGGAGAGGAGAGTCAATTAACTATTAGAGGACGATTAAGAGGTTCTCTGGAGTTTAATATTGAGCAGACACCATACAATATTGAAGGTGTGCAAATAGAGGTTGACGGTGGATATGAAGCAAACAATGCTATTCATTTAATAGAAGCAAAAATTGGTTATTCCAATAATATAAACATTAGACAACTTTTGTATCCTCAATTATTTTGGGAAAACCAAATAAATGGCAGAAAAGATATTAAGAGTTATGTATTTTACTTACAAGGTGATATTTTTAGGTTTATTCCTTACTACTATGACGGAGTTATAGGGTATGCTGAACATTCAGAAGAGAAAGCTTTTAGATTTAGAGAGCCAACTACTGATTTTTCTATTTATTCTGTTGAAGTTAACAATAACAATATTGATACCTCAGTTCCATTTCCACAAGCAGATAGATTTGAAACAATTAATACAATGTTGCTCTTAATATCTGAACATACATGTCTTAGTAAAGAGGATTTAAGCTCTAATTTTGATATTGTTGATAGACAAATAGATTATTATTTTAATGTATTGAAATGGTTAAAAGTCTGTAAAGAGGAAGAAGAATGTTTAATCTTAACTCAAAAAGGTCAAAATATTGTAATCTTACCTTTTAGACAAAGAATAGAGGCTTTAGCTGAAATTGTTTTTTCAGATCCAATTTCAAATGCTGTATTACACAGAAGAGCAATTAATCCTAATTATTTTCATGTTTACAATGTTCATAGTGATAGTACAATAAATAGACGATTAGGAACTATCCGTTCATGGATAAAATACTTTAAAAATATACTCGAAGAAGAGTAATTTCCAAAAACTCAAAACCAAAAATACACTCAATTAAGCCCTAAAAACAGGGTTTAGTTCGACTTTTTTGGTGAGTTTACTACATAATACCGAGAAAAATTAACAGGAAAAGAACAATATACTCATCCAAGAGTAAGATCTGCTTACAGAAGTTTGATGACTAATTTGCCTTATCTATTTACATATAAAAATTATAAAAATATTACAATTCATAACACTACAAATGCTATAGATGGAGGTCTCTTTTCCCCTATGAAAAAGCTACTCAAAATACATAATGGATTTACTAAAAGTTTAAAATTAAAAATGGTTGATGACTACTTGGTTAATTATAAGGGAAAGTAATGATTTGGACTCCCAGAAGTTTTATTAAGTCTCAGTTTCCAAAGTTTCCGCAAGCATTCCTTGAATAGTTTTAATGTTCATTTCTAAGAGTTTATCGAGTTGTGTTTGTTCGCGTACTCCTGTTGCGATCAATTCGATTTCAAGAGAGTCAGTCATAAGTTGTAGTGCATTCATACTCTCACTTGTCTGATCAAGTAAGAAGGCAACATCTGCTTTTATAAAGTATGGTCTGATCTCTTTAATATAGTTAAAATCTTTTGAAGCCCCTGTAAATTGATTGATTCCAAGCTTATAGCCGTATGTATCAAATAAAGCATCAAAGTGGCGCACAAGTTCAAGATTTTGTAAGATAATGCTATCTGAAATTTCAAATATAATACTAAAATCTATCTGTTTCGCATAGACATCAAAAATTCTTTTGAGTTGATTATAGGTGTTAGCTGAGCGTAAAAATTCACTTGACAGACGGATAGAATACTCTTTTGCATATATTTTCGGAGGATTTTTAAAGAGTTTTTCTAAGGCAAAAAGATACATATCTGTAATGCGACCTAAACTAATTGCTTGAGAGATAAAACTACCATAGGAGTAGCTGTTTTTTGCAGGGTCATAGATAGCAAAGGTTAGCACTTGTTGCTTGAGTGTTTTCTCTTTTGTATCACGAACAGGCCAAAAAGTTAGATTGAAATAATCATTTTTTAAAGCATCTTCAATGATGAGACGCCACTGCTCTTTACCCATAGCGTTTTCATCATCATGCGAATCATATAGATAGGTATTATCATCTTCTTTAGCCTTGGCTTGAGCGAGGGCATGGTCAGTTTTCGTCATAAGTGTTGGGATGTTTTGATTATTGTTATAACGATAAAGTCCGATACTTAAATGGCAATCCTCTGGCTCAAGTGCATAATCTTCTTTGAGTTTTTCCATGTTAGCATTAAGACGGCGGGCTATGTCGCTTCCTTCATCACTTGTGCAGTTTGGTAGCATAAGGGTGAATTCTGTTCCATTGACACGGGCAACGATATTGTCATCAAATTTTTTGCTTAAATTTCTAAAAGAGTCACCTAAATCTTTGAAAAAATTATCTGCTTTTTGACGTCCTAATTTCTGATTGACAATATCAGCACCTTCAAAGGCAACAAAAAACATCATTCCGCCATTTTGCTCATTTGCTTGAGTAAGTAAATCAGGAATTTTCAGCATTAGATAGCGACGGTTAAATAACTTAGTCACAGGGTCATTGTACATAAGTTCTTGATTGCGAGCTAGGGCTTCATTGCCTTTTTCAAAAATCTCTTTTACCTTTTGAACCATGGCGTTCATGCCTTTGACAACATCTTTAAACTCTGTGGTAAAAGGGATTTTATTTTGGATGATAAATCTGTTTTGTAAAATAGCTTCTGCTTGAGATTGTACACTTTTTAAAGGTTTTAAGATTACATGTAATAAAAAGTTTAATATCAAAAGAGTCACAAAAGCGATAAGACTAAAAGAGACAAGCAGATCACGAAAAGTTTTATATAGTTGCACATAAGCGCTAGCGGGGTCACTTTGTACATATAAAATACCCAAGGGGTTCCAGCCCGCTGAAACTTGCGCAGAAGCACTTGGTACATCAATAGTGACGGTATCTAAAAACCACTCAGGAACATCAGGCTTAGACTGCTCTGCGATACATTCAACTAGCTCTTTATCATCCATATCTACAAGTGCAATACGGATATAATGTCCTGCATCAAAGTTTGCATTTATCATCGTCTCCATAGTGCTCAAATCACCCATAGCAGTCCCAAGACTAAGACTTAAGGAAGAAGCCGTGTTTTTGGCATCTTCATAAAGGTTTTCTTGAACTGCTTCATTGGCATTTTGAAAACTAAAAACCATAATACTTGTCAAAATAATGAGTAAAATGAGAGATATAAGCGTTGCTAACTGTTTATAGAGTGTCATAATTTATTCCTTTGAATATTGCGTAGAAGCATATCCCACTTTTTGTGAGTCTTAGTGCTTTTTTTGATTTTTTTACCCTGTTTGCCTTGCTTGCTTGCAAGGTAAAGAGAATCTCCGTTAAAGTTATAGATAGGGATGAGGTCTCTTCGTTTGGATGCGGGCAATACCTTGTAGTTATAGTTACCTAAAACAAGAGGTTCAGATTTTGGAGTTTTAAAATAGGTAAGAACCATATGCGCTTGTCTGTATTTGAGTGATTTGACGTAAGAGAAGTAAAGTTTTTTACTATCAATCCCAAGATAACGAAGTGCAAAATATTTTGCAATAACATAATCTTCACAATCACCCCTGTCGCGCCCTAAAAATTCTAAAGGTGTTGCCCAGTAATCTTTTTTTTTCCAATTTTTGGTATCTGACTTATAAGGGACATTGTTGTAAAAATTATTTACACCTACAAGTTTTTCAAAATCACTTTTGTCTTTGAGTTTTTCCAGTGTAGCGTTGAGACGGGTAAAGCGATTTTTGGCTTGAGAACCATATTTTTTCTCTATGGCATTTATAATAGCCTCAGAAACATAAGGTTCCGCAAGAAGCAGGGTTATGATGATAAATACTAACCCTAGACGATACAACATCTTTTATCTAGCGTCTTACTTTGCGATCACCGCGGTTTTTCTCTTTGAGTCTGGTGATAACATCTTTGAGTGCCTCTTTCTCTTCAAGCAGGGCATCACAGATTTTATGCTCATCACTTCCATCAATATTTGAATCATACTCTATTTTTCCAGCTTCGTAATTGCCAAGCATCTTCTCTATCTCTTTTTTACTCAGTTGCGCCATCAGTTTCTCCTTTGCTGTGAAGTTGCCACCAGACAAGAATAGCGATTAAAAAAGGCTCAAATCGTGCGGCATATGAGTTTAAAATCATACCAAGGTTTTCTAAGAGTTCTATAGGCATATGAAAACGACTTAGATAAAAATGCACAATCTGCGCACTCTGTGTTGCTTCTGCAAAAAGTGAGGCAGAGATAACAATAAGTGTGATTACATGTAAGCTTAAAAGTGCCCCTAATCCTATAAGACTAAGACGTATATTTTCCCGTAGAGAGCTTCCAAAACTTAAAATAAGTGCGGTGATGAGTGAAAAAGTCATAGGCATATTGAAAGTGACTGATTCGATATCAAAGCTTAAGTCAATAATAAAATCTTGACTTTTTCCTCGTACCCCTAAGATAGCAATGGTATTAGAGACGCTAAAAGTCATCTCTCTATCTTGCATCTTACTTTCGCTTACATGTAAGTCATACTTCCATGTTGAAATTGCAAAGGCGACTTCAGTGATAGCGCGATTGTAAGGGTTTTTTATCACAAGCCATGAGGGAAGAAAAATAGCATAAGCTACTATAAAAATAGCAAAAAACTTAAGAATTGTTTTTGAGTTTTTCATGGCGTGATACATTTTGAAGATAGACTAAAAAGATAACAAAAGCGATAGCAATCATAATACTTTGGGTGATATATTCGTGCATAATAGGAAAGATTGTAGGGTGTTCTTCTAAAACCCAAGCAAGTATCGCTATACGGATGATATTGAAAAACTGCAAAAAGAGTGAACCCATAAAGATACCGATAGTGCGAGCTTTCCAAGAGGCAGGATAAGCTAAAATAGCTGCAGATAGAAGCAAGATAGCCTCAAGCCCATTGCATCCAAACTTCACCTCCATCACAGAAGAACTCAGATGTAAAAATGCACCATCAGCGCTCACACTAATCCCAACCGCCTGAATTAAAAGCTCACTCAGATAGACAACCCCAGTGGTATAAAAGGCATCAAGACGCAGATAATCATGCACAGGCTGATAATCAACAAGGATAAAGGCAACAATCATATAAATAATATAAAGTAAAATAAAATGTTTCATTGGAGTGATTATACCTAATTAAACTAAGGTATAATGCGATTATGTGTGCCAAGATAAATCGGCACTTACTAAACAAAAACTTATCCAACTATTTTTTATAGTTTAAGGTTTGTTTTGTTTTTCATCGGATTTTCCTAACTGTAAGGAAATATTATCGTAATCCTTTCTTCTTTTAGATAAAATACATCTAAACAAACTAAAAAAGAGAAAATTATGAAAGTATTTTTACAAGAAGCAAAATCGGCAAGTCGGGTTCTTTTAGAGCTTAGTGGAGCAGATAAAAATAGGATTCTACGGGAGATGGCGGAGGCTTTGCGCCTTGATATGCAGACGATTATAGATGCTAATGCGCTTGATATTGCCGATGGAGAGGAAAATTCTCTCTCTTTGGCTTTAATGGACAGACTGCTCTTAGATGAGAGTCGTATAGAGGCTATGGCGGTTGCTATTGAAGAGATTGCAGGGCTTAAAGAGCCTGTTGGGCGTGTTTTGGATGGTTGGGTGACTGAAGATGGCTTGAAAATTGAAAAAGTTTCTATCCCTATTGGCGTGATTGGTATTATTTACGAATCTCGTCCAAATGTCACCTCTGATACAGCGGCACTAAGCTTTAAAAGCTCCAATGTTTGTGTCTTAAAAGGAGGTAAAGAAGCGCAAAATTCTAATGAGGCTATCGCTAAGATTTTACGAAGCGTTTTGGCGAAAAATAGTTTGCCAGAAGCTTTGATTTCACTTATACCTGATGCCACACGCGAAGGTGTCGCAAAGCTCATCAAGATGGATAAGTATGTTGATTTGATTATTCCTCGTGGTGGTGCAGGGCTTATTCGCTATGTGAGTGAAAATGCTACTGTACCAGTTGTAAAGCATGACAAAGGACAGTGTCATACCTATATAGATAAAGATGCAAAACTAGATAATGCTATAGCTATTGCTCTTAATGCAAAAGTGCAACGCCCAGGAGTTTGTAATGCCATGGAGACGCTTTTGGTAGATAAGGCTATCGCCAATACCGCGCTTGTACAACTTAAAAAAGCTTTTGATGAGGCACATACAGAGCTAAAAGGATGTGATGCAACACAAGAGATTATAAAAGTTGCTCCCGCAGAAGATGCAGATTTTCACACAGAATATCTAGCAAACATCTTAAATATTAGAGTTGTTGATGGTGTTGATGGAGCGATTGAGCATATTATCGAGTACGGTTCAGGGCACTCTGAAGCTATAATCACTGAAAATATCACATCAGCAGAGAGATTTTTAAATGCCATAGATGCGGCAGCAGTTTATGTCAATGCTTCAACACGATTTACAGATGGTGGTGCGTTTGGGTTTGGGGCGGAAGTGGGTATTAGTACAAATAAACTTCACGCTCGCGGACCGATGGGGATAGAGGGTCTTACTACTTATAAGTTTAAAATTTATGGAAGCGGACAGATTCGCTAAAAAAGCTTACATGTAAGAGATAAGCGTCTGAGTGCTGGTGCGTAGTTTTAAACTTGCAAGCAGTTGGGTGAACTTTAATTAAGTAATAGACCAGATATAATTGCAAAACCAACAACATTTAAAAGGTTTAGATTCAAGGCAAACTTTTGTTAGCGATGCGAGCATCGTTGACGAAAGTTTAACGCAGAAGATAAGCCTTTTAAATGTTGCCCTACGGGTGAGAAGATAAGCTACAATCTACTTCGTTGAAAATCCTTGAAGCTACTAGTAGCTCCTGCGGACTTTCGCCTTGTATCTTATAGCTTCTCTTCCCATTGGATTTGTAATTATATTTGGTCTATTACTTACCATCATTGCAAGGAGCATAGCGACGCAGCAATCTAAAAACTCACCAAACTCTTCTGCTCTTTACATGTAAGGCAATATCGTGTAGGTATCATCTTTACAATAGTATCTTTTTCAAGCAGTTCCACACTCTCGTCAATCATAATCCAACCATTACACTTTGCTAGCGGTGAAACCATGCCTGGAGCAAATTTATCAACAGGTGTAAAAAACTCACCATCATGCAAGCCAGGTATCAAACTTCTTCTGCCTGCTTTGACTTTATAAGTCTCTTTTATTCTTACATGTAAGGCTTTGAGATAGCGTTCTTTATCCCCACTAAGAGCGAGGATAATACTCTGCGCAAAGAGTTCAAAGTTCATGCTTGCCGCAAGAGGATTGCCTGGAAGGTTAAGTGTAAAACTCTCATTGATGCGTCCAAATGTTGTTGGTTTACCAGGCTTGATGGCAACCTTATCAAAGTATATCTCTGCTCCAAAGGCATTAAATGCTTCTTTTGTAAAATCAGCATCGCCAACACTGACACCACCAGAGGTGATGATAAGATCCGCGTCGCGAGATGCCAAGATATGCTCCTCCAAACTTTTAAGCGTATCAACTGCGGTGCCAACAAAGCGGACATCGCAGCCAAGTTCTAGGGCACGCGCGTAAAAAGTGGGGCTATTTGTGTTATAAAGTTGATGTGCTTGGAGTTGTTCATGATACATTTTGAGCTCACTCCCCGAAGCAAAGATAGCCACACGAGGTTTTTGATGAACATGGATATGTGAGATACCCTGTGAAGCAAGTAGGGTTATCTGATGTGCATGAAGTCTCGTGCCCGCTTCTAGAAGAAGATCTCCACTTTTGATATCTTCACCCATGCGTCTGATATGTTGTGCTTCTTTGATCTCTTCTGGAAGTGTTACTCCTTTTTCACACTCTGTGGTGTTCTCCTTGGGGACTATCGCTTCACACCCTTTGGGAATTTTAGCACCTGTCATGATTTTAATGCAGTGAGCAGAAGAGATTTTGAACTCTTCATGATCGCCTGCAAAGATGGTGTGATCCACTAAGACGCTTTTTCCAGCATCCTTGCATACAACAGCGTAGCCATCCATGGCAGAGTTATCAAAGGGAGGTAGGTTGTGAGTAGCAACAAGATCGTTACTGAGAACTCTTCCTAAGGCACACTCAAGAGCGATACATTCACTTGCCTTAGCACTCACATGTTGATAAATAAGCTCTAATCCCTCTTCTACATTCACAAGCATAACAGACTCCCAATTTAGATGAGTAATTATAGGCAATCTTTGGTAGAATTGCGCTTATGAATGAAATGTACAGTATGAGTGTAGATATCCACTATTTTGGTGTGATGATGATGGTAATGATGATTATAGCTAACGGCTTACATGTAAAGATGGTTCCAGATATTAAAAGTTATAGAAGAAAAGTGCGTTTTGTGATGCCTATAATCTATGCCATATTATCCTTAGTGCTTTTTACGGGGACGGTTATGATGGCATCAAAACATTTAGACTTTACGATAGAAAATATTGTGATGGTTCTCTTTGGATTGTTGGTAATCATCTTGGAGATAAAACGCCATAAACAACTCCTTTTTATAAACCCTGCAAAGCCAGAACTGTTTGAGTCGTACAGAGATAAAGCGATAAAAATCTTGCTCTTTGAACTTGTAGCGACTTTGCTTATCACGGTTTGGATGAGTATGTAATGGTCTTTACTTTTTATAATGATGCTGGCTTAGGGACTATTGAACTCAAAGGTGAGTCCTTTAAGTACCTTGTGAAGGTGCGTCGCCACAAAGTTGGAGATAGCCTTGCTTTTCGTCAATATAAAGAGAGAGATATTTTATACATTTATTGTATTGAGAGTCTCGATGGGCGTAGAGCGACTCTTAAACTCCAAGAGAGTAGAAAAGAGAGTATAAAATCTGAAAAAAAACTCCATATAGGCTGGTGTCTTATAGACCCAAAATCTATAGAAAAAGTGTTAGCGCAACTTAATGAGTCTGGAGTAGATAAGATAACTTTTATTACATGTAAGCGAAGTCAAAAAAACTTTCGATTGGATTTTGAACGTTTTTATAGAATTTTAGATGCTTCTTCGCAGCAGTGTGGACGCTCTGATATGATGCAGTTTGCTACATGTAACTCAGTAGAAGAGTTTTTGCAAAAGTATCCAGATACTGCTATTTTTGATTTTGCAGGAACACCTTTGAGTAAGACCCAAGATATTGCAACAGTGCTTATCGGATGTGAGGGAGGGTTTAGCCAAGAAGAGCGTCAGCTATTTGTTACAAATCGCCTCTTTCGTTTTAAAACCCCTATGGTTTTACGCTCAGAAACGGCAGTTGTGGCAGTTTCAAACAAAGTTTTGTTATAATTTAGAACTAAGGATTTATCATGCTAAGACACCCTAAAACTTATAAATTAGCCACAATGTTTTCCATTATGTTCTCTGTTGCTTTTATCGCTATTTCTACAGGTTTTTATTGGTATGATTATAAAACTCAAAAAGAGACTCTTGATCGTGGATTGTACACAGAAGCGGAGTCTATCTTAAATTTTGCAGGTGTTTTACTAGAGTCACGCAATGAGAAGTTTTTTAGCGGTGAATCTCCTGAAATTCCACAAAATATTCAAAATGAGGTCTTTTCTCGATTTACTGCGGTTTCAAACGGGAAAGTTTTCTACAAAGAGGCCTCAAATCATCCAGTTGTACCTACAAATAAAGCTACTTCTTATGAGAGTGACATGATAGAATATTTTAAAAATAATCGCGATATCAGGCAGGCTGAGCGTATTATAGAGGATGAGGGTAAATCTTATTATATGATGGCACGCCCTATTGTGAGTGAAGAGCGATGTAAGATGTGTCATCCAACATGGGTTCCTGATGAGGTTGTTGCAATAGAAAATGTTCGCATTGATAGACTCGATTACAATAAAGCTCTTTCTGAGAGTATTTGGCTAACAACTATAACGGCAATTTTTAATATTTTATTGATTATTGGGTTGGCACATTATCTTTTTGCGAATCATATCGCTAAACGCATTAATAAAGTGCTTCAAGTTATCTTTAGAGTAGAAAAAGGAAACTTTATTATTGATGATTTAATCAAAGATGAGCTGATATATAAAGGAAGTACTGATAATGAGATAGATCGTCTTTTTAGGCATCTTGAGCGTATGGTAAATACGCTGCGCCCTGTTATTAAAAATGTTGTTGATGAGAGTAAAGCTATGGCTTTTCAGGCAAGCTATGGGTATGTGAAAATAGACCAGACACATGAGCATGTTGCTTCACAAAATAGCGATTTAGAACACTCTCGAGAAAGTATAAATAGTGTTTTAAATCTCAATACTGATATGGGTGAGAAGATGCAAATGATATTTGAAGAATCTGCAACTTCAATAGGGCATATCCAGATAGGCCAAAAGGTTTTAAGTACCAATCTGAATGAGAGTGAAAATGCTGCAAATGCTATGGATGAAACTGTAAACGCTATCACAGAGTTGCGTGTATTTTCTGATGAGATTTCACAAACAATGGAAATTATCACAGATATAGCAGATGAGACAAATCTTATCGCCTTAAATGCTGCCATAGAAGCTGCTCGTGCGGGTGAGTATGGTAGAGGTTTTGCGGTCGTGGCTGAGAAGATAAGAGAGCTCGCTGAGGTTTCGCTAGATAATGCTAAGACTATTAGTGATGTGTTGAAAAAAATTCATGAGCACATAAGATTGGTAACGAAAAATGCGTCACAAGCCAAAGATGTAATGGGAGAATTGGGCGTTTCATCACAAGAGTTAAGCAATCGTTTTAAAGATGTTCAAGGGAGCATTACTGCGATGACGGAGGTGCTTCGAGTTTTTCAAGAACAATTTAAACATGAAACAAAAGAACTACAAGGAGTAGGGGATGCTTTGGTGAGCGTTCAAGAATCTAGCGATGTTTTAGTTGAAAATGCAAATAATTCTAAAGATGTCATGAGTATCTTAGTAGAAAAAAGTGGCGAACTCAAATCCTTAGCAGATGGCTTTGAGGTTGTGACAAATAATCGTGGAAATAAGCGTACTATTGTCACACCACCGATTCATGCGTACTTGAAAAATGGAGGAAGAAAAAGAGAACCAGGTGTCTATCTTTTTGATAATTCAGCCAATGGAATCTCATTTTATGCAGCAGAAGATGCACTGAGTTTTAATATTAAAATAGGCGATCACGGAGTGCTTCAATGTGATGAACCGCTTGAAGGTATTACAGATATTGCTTATGAAATTGTGTATGTAAGTGAGCAAATTATTGAAGGTGTTTTCTTTTACGGCGCGAAAAAGTTGTAAACAAAGAAAAATTCTGCTAAAATCTGTTTTCAAAATGATCCGCACCCGTACGGATTTAAAAAATATACCGATTCACGTATGAAGCGTGACTCAAAAGGCAAAAAATGAAACCTGAAATTCACCCAACTAACATAGCATGTCAAGTAACATGTGCTTGTGGTAACAGTTTTGAGATAAAATCAACAAAAGACGCAATGCGTATAGATATCTGTAATGAGTGCCATCCATTCTTTACTGGATCTGAAAAAATTGTAGATACTGCTGGACGTATTGAGAAATTCAATAAACGTTATAATCGCGGTTAGCAATAGAGTGTAAAAGAGAGTAGAGTTTATGCTTACTCTCGTTCCTACCCCTATCGGCAATATTGCCGATACCTCCCTTCGTACTATTGATGTTTTTTCTCAAGCAGACATTATTCTTTGTGAAGATACACGAGTTACAAAAAAACTCCTTATGCTTTTGAGTGAGCGTTATGGCTTACATGTAAAAGAATCCAGATTTATCTCTTTGCATTCTCATAATGAAAAAGATTTCATAGAGAAGCTTGAACCCTCATTTTTTGAGCAAAATATCGTATATGCAAGTGATGCTGGTATGCCAGGAGTGAGTGACCCTGGTCAAACTCTTGTGAGTTATTGTATTGAAAATAAAATTGAGTATGATGTTTTACCTGGGGCAAATGCAGTTTTAACTGCTTTTGTAGCAAGTGGTTTTGTGACTACTCAGATGTTTTTTTATGGTTTTTTACCGCATAAGGGCAGTGATCGCAATAGTGCCTTAGAAGAAGCACTTTTTAATGGGTACACTACCGTTTTATATGAGTCTCCACACCGTTTAATGAAATTACTTGATGCCTTACATGTAAGCGCTCCTACTAGGCAGATATTTCTCGCTAAAGAGCTTAGTAAAAAGTATCAGCACTATTATCGTGGAAGTGCGCAGGAGTTGATAGAACAATTAAAGGGTGTAATCAAAGGAGAGTGGGTCGTCGTTATTGAAGCAGGAGAAGTACATCGTAGCAGTATAAGTGAGACAGATATTTTAGGCTTTGATTTACCTAAGAAAATTGCTTCAAAACTTATTGCAAAAATAACAGGAGAAAATCCTAAGGCGTGTTATAAGCGCCTAATTAATAATGAGATAAAATAACAGCATGCTAATATATGGAAAACAGAGTATCTATTATTTAATAGAGCATCACCCCGAAAAAATAGAAAAACTTTATCTTGCCAAAGAACTAGATAAAAAAGAGTACTCTCGTCTTATGAAGTTTGATTTTGAGATAAAGCGAATCCCTCAAAATGCCGCACAGGCTATGAGTAAAAGTGGAAACCATCAAGGTTTTCTAGCGGATGTTACACCGATACCTCGTATGAGTGTGAATGATCTCAAAGATCCTGAGTTTATACTTATTTTAAGTGGATTGACTGATATAGGTAATATTGGAGCAATAGTGCGAAGTGCTCATGCTTTAGGTGTGGATGCTATCGTTGTATGTGGTTTAAAATCGCTCAACTTTGAAAGTATTGCACGCACAAGCTCAGGAGCTCTTTTTGATATTGCTCTTATTGTCGAAACAAATATTCATGATGTGATGAATGATTTAAAAACTCAAGACTTTACACTCTATGGCGCTGTCTTAGAAGGTGAAGATATTAGAGGCTTACATGTAAGCGGTAAACGAGCCTTGATTTTAGGAAGTGAAGGGGAAGGTTTGAGTGCAAGAGTAGTGAAAAAGCTTGATAAACTTGTTAAGATTCAGATGCACCACGGATTTGATTCACTCAATGTCAGTGCAGCAGGTGCAATTTTAATAGATAGGATGCGTGATGTCTGATATTTTAGATCCAATAAAAAAACATGATATAACAACAATTCAACATCGTACGAAAATTTCGCAATACAATATTCAAGCTCTTTTTGAGCGTGATTTTTCTAAGATGCGTAAGGTGCAATTTTTAGGATTTGTATCTATTTTAGAGCGCGAATTCAATATTGATTTAGCGAGCTATAGAGAAGAATTTTTTACATCTCAAGGTGTAGAGCTTTCTCAGACTCCTGAAATAGAACTCTTCGTAAGTAAAGAGGAGCCTGTTTCAAAAGGGAAGCAAGGTAAAATAATTTTTATACTTCTAGGACTTATCGGACTTGTTTTTTTTGCTTATATCTATTTTGCGCCTAGTGAAGAAAAAAAATCACAACCATTAAACAATAGTGTTATTCTGAAGGCAAATAGAGAGTTAAATCGTATTAAAAAAGAAGAAGCTTTAAAAGAAGAGATAGAAACCAATGCGACCATAGTAAAAGAAGAAGAAATTAAAACTATTGAAAAAGTCATGGTGCCAAAAGTGACTATTTTACCAAAGCGTCGTGTGTGGATGGGGATGATACCTATGGCTGGAGGTAAAAGAGTTCAAAAAATTATTAAATCAGCTTATGAGCTTAATACCTCAAAATCTTGGCTTATCGTTTTTGGACACGGACATATTGATATTGAGTACAATAAAGAGTTGCTAGAATTTTCAAGTCGTAAAAAATTATGGTTTTTATATGAAGATGAGCAGTTGAGTCAGATTAATAAAGAGCAATTCAAAGAATACAATGGTGGCAAATCGTGGTAAAGCTCTTAGTGGTTTTGCTTTTTACTTCATTTATTCTTCGCGCAGATGATTTATTGTATGAAAAAATAGAGAGTTTTATAAGTGCCGATAGTTATGAAAAAAATCTGAGTTTTATAGAGATTATTTTTAAAGATGAAGCTTTTTTTTATCGTAATGAGCGTCTAGATGTTGTTAAAATTATTCAAACGCTCAAAGAAAATGGTTTGTTGAAACTCTCTTTTTCACAGCCAAGACACCTAAAATTGGCATTTCGTACAAATGGATCATCACTATTTTTTGTGAAATTAATGAGTGATATCCTACGTTCAATCGGTTACTATCGCTATTTGACTGAATATTCAAAAAGCAACAGTAGTGAATTTATTTGGCAGATTGGATTGGATTCAGAATATATAACTGATCCTAGTGTGTTGCGTAGAGAATTACTTAAGCGTGGATGTGATATTGTTGATATTGAGCGTAAAGATGATCTCACTTGGAGTTATACTATTGACATAAATGAAGCGCATTTAGGTGCGGTAAATATTCTTGCCAATGATGAATTTGTACTCAAACGCGCCTTAACGCCACATTGGCTTAATGTCTCTACTGTAGAGAGGCTGAAGCTAACAAGCTTAGGTTCAAATAACTGGTATCCATATATTACATTCTTTGATGCAAAATTGCATCTGCTAAGAGTTTATAAACGGGACTCTAAAACATGGCAGATAAAAATAAAGATGCCTGATGATACACAGTATGTAAAAGTGTCAGATTTATATAATTTAAAAAATATAAAAGATGGACTGAAAGTGGAAGCTTTAGGTCAAAAATAGAGTTTATGCTAAAATGCCACTTAAGTAATAGGCCAGATATAATTACAAAACCAACAACATTTAAAAGGTTTAGATTCAAGGCAAACTTTTGTTAGCGATGCGAGCATCGTTGACGAAAGTTTAACGCAGAAGATAAGCCTTTTAAATGTTGCCCTACGGGTGAGAAGATAAGCTACAATCTACTTCGTTGAAAATCCTTGAAGCTACTAGTAGCTCCTGCGGACTTTCGCCTTGTACCTTATAGCTTCTCTTCTCATTGGATTTGTAATTATATCTGGCCTATTACTTATAATTTACAATAGGTAATAAAAATGTTTGATGAAATAGAATTTGATCGTATTAAAAGACTACCAAAGTATGTCTTTGCAGAGGTAAATGAACTGAAGATGGCAGAGCGTCGCAATGGGGCAGATGTTATCGATTTTAGTATGGGAAATCCTGATGGAGATACCCCTGAGCATATTCGTGAAAAGCTCATTGAATCAGCTCAAAAAACTAAAACACATGGCTACTCAGCATCAAAGGGAATCCCAAAGCTTCTTCTTGCCATTTCTGATTGGTATAAGCGTCGTTATGATGCAGACCTTGACCCTATGAGCGAATGTGTCGCTACTATGGGTTCAAAAGAGGGCTATGCGCATCTTGCCTATGCTATTACAAACCCTGGTGATGTGGCTGTTGTTCCTGATCCGACTTATCCTATTCACTCTTATGCTTTTATTTTAGCAGGGGGCAATGTTCAAAAAATGCCACTAATTATGGATGAAGATTATCATGTGGATGAAGATAAGTTTTTTCAAAATTTAGATATTGCCTTTAAAGACTCTTTTCCAAAACCAAAATATGTGGTCGTAAATTTTCCGCATAACCCTTCAACGGCAACAGTAACGCTTGATTTTTATAAACGCCTTGTTGCTTTGGCAAAAAAAGAGCGTTTTTATATTATCTCAGATATTGCTTATGGTGATATCACTTTTAATGGCTATAAAACTCCTTCTATTATGCAAATAGAAGGGGCAAAAGATGTGGCAGTAGAGAGTTTTACGCTTTCAAAATCTTATAATATGGCAGGCTGGCGTGTAGGCTTTTTTGTAGGAAATAAAAAACTCATAGGCGCACTCCAAAAAATAAAATCATGGTTAGATTATGGAATGTTTACTCCTATTCAAGTTGCCGCAACCGTCGCGCTCAATGGCGATCAGCAATGTGTCCAAGATATAACAGATAAGTATGATCACAGACAAGATGTTCTTATCGAAGCGTTTGGACGTGCTGGTTGGCACATTAGACGCAATCAAGCCTCCATGTTTTGCTGGGCAAAAATCCCTGAGTGTGCATCACATCTCGGCTCTTTAGAGTTCTCTAAGCGTCTCTTGGTAGAAGCGCAAGTTGCAGTTGCCCCTGGTATCGGTTTTGGGGATTATGGAGAGGGTTATGTTCGTATTGCTCTGATAGAAAATGATAAGCGTATTCGCCAAGCAGCGAAAAATATCAAACGCTTTTTAAGCCAGTTTGAGGAGAATAAATAATGCAAAATATCAAAGTCGGTGTTATTGGAGTTGGAACTGTTGGAACTTCTGTTGTTAATATTTTAAAAGATAATGCAGATGTGATTGAAGCGCGTAGCGGTGCAAAAATCACTGCTACTCGTGGTGTAGTTCGCTCATTAAGCAAAGAACGAGGCTTAGATATCGCTCTTTCAAGTAATCCTGATGATATTGTGAATGACCCTGAAATTGATATAGTTGTAGAGTTGATGGGTGGGGTGGAAGAGCCTTTTGAGGTAGTAAAAAAAGCACTCTTAAATGGCAAGGCTGTTGTTACCGCAAATAAAGCACTTCTTGCATATCACCGCTATGAACTCCAAGATATTGCAAAAGATTTAGCCTTTGAGTATGAGGCGAGTGTTGCTGGTGGTATTCCTATCATTAATGCGCTTCGAGATGGACTTTCAGCTAATCATATAGAGTCTATGATGGGTATTTTAAACGGTACATGTAACTATATGATGACAAAGATGATGAATGAGGGCGTCGCTTTTGATGCTATCTTGCAGGAGTCTCAGGAGTTGGGCTACGCAGAAGCGGATCCTACTTTTGATATTGGGGGATTTGACGCGGCGCATAAATTGCTTATCTTAGCTTCTATCGCCTATGGGATTGATGCTAAACCTGAAGATATTTTGATTGAGGGTATTGAAAATGTTACTCAAGATGATATCGCTTTTGCAAAAGAATTTGGCTATCAGATAAAACTTCTTGGTATCGCAAAACGCTCAGGTGATGAGGTAGAACTTCGAGTTCACGCTGCCTTGATAGATTCAAATGAGATGCTTGCTAAAATTGATGGCGTGATGAACGGTATCAGCGTTGTGGGTGATAAAGTAGGTGAGACGCTCTATTATGGCGCTGGCGCTGGTGGCGATGCGACTGCGAGTGCGGTGGTTGCAAATATCATAGATATTGCCCGTTCAGGTAAAAGCCGTCCTATGCTTGGATTTGATAGACCACTAGAGCACGGTGTGACACTTAAAGATAAAGATGAGATAGAGTCAAAATACTATTTACGTCTCAAAGTATCTGATGAAGTTGGTGTTTTAGCAAAAATAAGTAAACTTTTTGAAGAAAACAGCATCTCTATCGCTACTATGCTTCAAAAAAGTACAGATACGCGTCATGCAAATCTTCTTTTCTCGACACACATGGCTGTTGAGCGTGATATTCAAAATGTCTTAAAGCAGATTGAAGCACTTGATTTTGTAGCATCTTCACCCGTTATGATTCGCATTGTGTGAATTATAACTCCCTCTTAATAAACTTTTAACTTACCTTTAGCTAATATACGCTTCCGTTTTGTCTTACTAGGACATTTATTTGAATGTTTGTACATATTTACTATTTACAGGTATATACAAATATTGGTTGCACTATGTAACCTACATGTAAGGCATTACTAAAGCAAACATTTGGAGCTTACCATGAAAGTACGTTCTTCAGTAAAGAAGATGTGTGATGACTGTAAAGTCATCAAGCGTAAAGGTATTGTAAGAGTAATCTGCAAAAACCCTAAACATAAACAGAGACAAGGATAAGCATGGCACGTATAGCCGGTGTGGACTTACCTAAGAAAAAACGTGTAGAGTATGGTTTAACATATATCTATGGTATTGGTCTTCATGCGTCACGCATGATTTTAGATGCTACAGGCATCGATTACAACAAACGCGTTCATGAATTAAATGAAGCGGACGTTGCTGCAATTACAAAAGAGATTCGTGCTTCACATATGGTTGAAGGTGATCTTCGTAAGAAAGTTGCAATGGATATTAAAGCACTTATGGACATAGGAAGCTACCGTGGTCTTCGCCACCGTCGTGGTCTCCCTGTTCGTGGTCAAAAAACTAAGACAAATGCGCGTACTCGTAAGGGTAAACGTAAAACTGTCGGCGCGGCATAAGGAGTAACGAATGGCAAAAAGAAAAGTAACTCGTAAAAAAGTCGTCAAGAAAAACATTGCTCGCGGTATTGTTCATATCGCTGCATCATTTAACAACACATTAGTGACTATCACTGATGAGATGGGTAATATGATTGCATGGAGTTCTGCTGGTAGCCTTGGTTTTAAAGGTTCTAAAAAATCTACTCCGTTTGCAGCGCAAGCAGCAGTAGAAGATGCTGTAGCTAAGGCTCAGGTTCATGGAATCAAAGAGCTTGGTATTAAAGTTCAAGGTCCAGGATCTGGTCGTGAAACAGCAGTTAAGGCTGTGGGTGCCATCGAGGGTATCCGTGTTACATTTATGAAAGATGTTACACCATTACCACACAACGGTTGTCGCGCACCTAAGCGTCGTAGAGTTTAAGGAGAGAACTGTGGCAAGATATAGAGGTCCAGTAGAAAAAATCGAAAGAAGATTCGGTGTTAGCCTTAACTTAAAAGGTGAGCGTCGTCTCGCAGGAAAATCTGCACTTGAAAAACGTCCTTACGGTCCTGGTCAGCATGGTCAGCGTCGTAAAAAAGTATCTGAATATGGTCTTCAGCTTAACGAAAAGCAAAAAGCTAAGTTTATGTACGGAGTATCTGAAAAACAGATGCGTGCACTCTTTGCAGAAGCAAAACGTCGCGCTGGAAATACAGGTACAAATTTAATCACTTTAATTGAACAGCGTCTTGATAATGTTGTTTACCGTATGGGATTTGCTTCAACTCGTCGTTTTGCACGTCAATTAGTAAATCACGGTCATATCCTTGTTGATGGTAAAAAAGTAGATATTGCTTCTTACCGTGTAAAACCAGGCCAAAAAGTTGAAGTACGCGAAAAAAGTAAAACAAATACTCAAATTGTTCGCGCAATTGAGTTGACAAATCAAACTGGTCTTGCACCGTGGGTTGATATTGATGCCGCAAAAGTTTTTGGTATCTTTACTCGTCTTCCAGAGCGTGAAGAGGTTGTTATCCCAGTTGAAGAACGTCTAATTGTTGAGCTTTTCTCGAAATAACATTACATAAAAAGGCACTGACGCATGAATAAAATTAAAACATCGCCGCTACTTCCACAAGAGTTTGTTGTTGAGCAGATTAGTGAAAATGAAGCGAATATACTCGCTTTCCCGTTTGAACCGGGTTTCGCTGTATCTCTTGCTCATCCACTTCGTCGCTTTTTATTAAGCAGCTCTGTGGGATTTGCACCAGTCGCCATTAAGATCGAAGGCGCACATCATGAGTTTGACTCAGTGCGTGGAATGCTTGAAGATATTTCTGATTTTATTATCAATCTCAAAGGTATTCGTTTTAAATTAAACAATGACCTTAAAGAGATTGAAACTAACTATAGTTTTGTTGGTCCGTGTGAGATTAAAGGAAGTGATTTAAGCAATGAAGATGTAGATGTGGTTAGTCCAGATTCATTTTTAGCTACTTTAAATGAAGATGCAACATTAAGCTTTTCTGTAAAAATAAATCAAGGCATTGGTTATGTTCCTAGTGAAGATATCCGTGCAGATTTAGATGATGGTTATATTGCATTAGATGCTTACTTTACACCTGTGCGTAGAGCAACATACGCTATAGAAAATGTCTTAGTTGAAGATAACCCGAATTTTGAAAAGGTTGTTATCAATATTGTAACAGATGGGCAGATTACACCGCATGACGCATTTAGAAATGCTCTTGAAGTGATGTATGCGCAACTTGCAGTATTTAATAGCGAAATAAATATTCAGGTTCCAACAACGGTTGAACGCAAGGAAGAGACTCCAGAGCTCAAGCAACTTATGAATCGTATAGATGAGTTGGGTTTAAGTGCTCGTAGTTTTAACTGCCTAGATCGTTCAAGTATTAAATATATTGGTGAAATCGTTTTGATGAGCCAAAGTGATCTTAAAAACGTTAAAAACTTAGGTAAAAAATCATTTGAAGAGATTGTTGAGAAGATTGAAGAGTATGGTTTCGCTGTTGGCGCTGACCTAGGATCTGATCTTTTTGCATCATTAAAAAAGAAAATAGAAGCTGAATAAGGAAACCCTATGAGACACCGTCATGGACATCGTAAACTAGGTAGAACAAGCTCACATCGTGTGGCTTTGCTTAAAAACCTTAGTATTGCGTTGATTGAAAATGAAAAAATTGAAACAACAATATCTAAAGCGAAAGAACTTCGCTCACATATTGAAAAATTAATAACTGCTGCTACTAAAGGTGACTCTACTGCTCATCGTACAGTATTTGCAGCAGTTCAGTGTAAAGAAACTACTAAGAAATTAGTAAACGAAATTGCACCTCGTTATGCTGATCGCCCAGGTGGATATACGCGTATTACGCGTACTCGTATCCGTCGTGGTGACGCAACTACAATGGCATTTATCGAACTCGTTTAGAGTTTGGTAAATCTTCATCTTCTTCATTTGTTACACTTCCTCTTTTTAAACACAAAAACGCTATATTTCGCTTAGTAAAAACTAAGGATACTCATGAACCCAAAAATAGCCTTTGGAACATATCGTATATCAGATCATCTCGTAGAACATATCCAAGCGCTTAAATCGGCGATAAATGCTGGTGTAAAACTTATTGATACATCAACAAACTACATGGATGGCGGTGCAGAGAGAGCTATTGCTATAGCAATGAATGATTGTGATGAAAGCCTTACATGTAAGCTTGAAATTATTAGTAAGTTTGGTTATTTGCAAGGTTCTACGCTCAAGCGCATCAAAGAAGATGGCGAAAATTTTCCTGAGATGGTAAAGTTTGCAGAGCAGGTCTATCACTGTATCCATCCAGAGTTTTTAAAAGATCAGCTCTCGCAGTCACTTTCACGCTTACATGTAAAGAAGATTGACTCTTACCTTATTCATAACCCTGAATACTACATTTTAGATGCTTTAAATAACAACATTGAGCCTGAAGTAGCACTTGATGGTATGTTTGAGCGTATTTACAATGCTTTTGTCGCCTTAGAGCTAGAAGTTAAAGCAGGGCGTATCAGAAGTTACGGTATTAGCTCAAATAGTTTTGCAAAGCCTGTAGATGATTTGGAGTTTTTACCTTATGAAGATTTAATAATTTTTGCAAAAAATGCAGCCCAAGAAGCAGGAAATGATAAGCATAATTTTACAACTATAGAGTTACCGATAAATTTACTTGAAAGAGAAGGTCTAAAATGCGCATCATGGGCTAAGAAACAAGGTTTAAGAGTTTTAGCAAACCGTCCGTTAAATGCTCAAAAAGAAGCTCTTATGTTTCGCCTTGCTGAGTATGATGAACCTCGAGAGTATTTTCATCATCTTAATGCTATTTTAGAGCTTGTAGAAGGTGAATCAACGAAGAGTATTTCGAATCTTATAGAGCAACTCGATTCCAATCGTCATCGCTTTGGCTGGATAGGAGAGTATGACTCTTTTTTGCATAGACAAATTATTCCTCATCTTTCTAAGGCTTTAGAAAACCTAGAAGAAGTTGCGCAAGATTCTTTAGCGCAGAATTTAGACCAATATTTAAGCCAGTATAAAAAGATGGTTGCATTTGAATGTTCTAAGACTACAAAAATATCATTAAAAAACGAGCTTGAGGGCTGCAAAAAGCGACTGCAAGCCTGTGCATTAGAATTTTTGCTAAAAAATGAAAACATAGATTATGTTTTAGTTGGAATGCGTAAAACTAGCTATATCTATGATGTTGTTGGTTTAGCTTGATATTTTTATCACCTATTAAGCGATAATATCTTATTTTACATTTATTAAATTATATTAAGGTAGAAGATGATTCCTTTTTCAGATGAAGAACTTATAGAGCCCGTACGCAGTGTTATCACTAAAATTCAACCATCATTAGCACTAGATGGTGGAGATATTGATTTTATAACGGTTAAGAATGGTGTTGTGTATGTGCAACTTAAAGGTGCATGTGTTGGGTGTGCAAGTAGTGGAAATACATTAAAATATGGAGTAGAACGTCAATTGCGTATGGATATTCATCCTGATTTAACCGTAGTTAATGTACCATTGGGGATGGAAAATCAGATCGACCAACTTTAATAGTTTCTGAATTAAATGATATTTTCCTTATATAATATATAACTAGGAGGGTAAAATGAAAACAGTTAATAAATATAAAACCCTCGCAAATGCTAATGATAGTTTTACTAAGGCTGAATTTGAACAGGCATTGCGAAGTTATGCACTTGTTTTGAAAGATTTCCCTAATTCAAAAGAAGCTTACAACGGAGCTATTCTTTCAGAAATGGCTATGAGTGGTGAAGTAAGCGCGATTGCGCTATTTGATTATTATGAGATATTAAGAGAAGAAGATGCTGAACAAGCTGATGTAATTATTGGTGAAATCTTAGATAGCTTAGATGGCACCATGAATGAGCTTACACAGATGATAAGTGTACCCTTGCAAAATGCCATCTCTTTTGAGAACGGGATCTCTTATGATGAGTTTAAGATGCTTGTTGATCAAGAGGGTGATTTTAAAAAGATTTTTGAAAATATTATGTTTTCAACCCGTGTTATTATTAGTGAAAAAGAGGATTTTTTAGATTTTTTAGAGCAATTAGAGATTCATGGATTTAAAGAGATGGCACTCAACTATGTCGAGGGGGCATTAAGTGTTTATAAAAATGACCCTAAATTGACAGCAATTTTCAATGCAATTACTCAAAAAGGGGTGTAATTGAAAATTGCACTTCCAGGCGGTGAGTATAAATATGTCACTGAAAATTCACAAGAGTGCGATAGCCAAACAGCCTTTGTTTTAACAGCGCAAAATGAAAAATATTTAGATAATGCTAAACAAAACAAGCCACATTCCATAATAAAAGCCTCTGACATAGCATCAGTTTTTGGTCTTGACCGCATAAAAATCATTGGGATCACAGGAACAAATGGCAAAACAAGCACAGCAAGTGCCATCTACTCTTATCTATTAGATTTAGGCTATAAAACAGCTATGCAAGGGACGCGTGGTTTTTTTATGAATGATGAAGTTATCGAAGCAAAGTCATTAACTACGCCATCAGTTTTAAATACCTACCGTCATATTTATCAAGCAGTTGCTTCTGGATGTGAATTTTTCATTATGGAAGTAAGCTCTCATGCGATAGTGCAAAAGCGTATAGAGGGCATAAATTTTGAACTAAAGATTTTAACAAATATTACGC
>Ga0256840_1001052_pt1 | contig 26843 bp, 26 predicted proteins | sample 355202metaG_FD_185969 | JGI IMG/M metagenome (GOLD analysis project Ga0256840, IMG submission 185969) | Hydrothermal vent microbial communities from Mid Atlantic Ridge, Atlantic Ocean - 355-202 | ecosystem: Environmental > Aquatic > Marine > Hydrothermal vents | place: Atlantic Ocean: Mid... | reverse complement strand
CATAGAAGCCTCCTGAAAAAGGGTTGTCGTTGCCGACAAGTGTAGCATTATGATGGCTACGGAGGAGGCTTGGGTCTGGGATGATTTTTGTTGTTTTGTTTGCCGCGTTAGCGGCTTCGTTCAACAAACTAATCAAGCGGATGGAATGGGGCTGGGTGCTTCCCGAAAAACAAAATCAAATTGCGGTAGTAGGCCGAACCTTCGCGTCGCCACCGCTTATCGCGAACCGTTATACGCAAAAATATAAGGACAATTATGAAACCCTTTGCCTTCGTAATAATGCCGTTCAATAGTGACTTCGATGACATTTACAAATTGGGCATAAAGGAATCTGCGAAACAATGTGAAGTGAAGGCCGAAAGATTAGACGAGCAATTATTCCATGAAGGAATGATGGACAGAATTTATAGGCAAATAGATGCCGCAGACATGATTATCGCTGATCTTTCAGACCGAAATGCAAATGTATTCTATGAGTTAGGCTACGCTCACGCAAAGGAAAAGCTTTGTATCTTGTTAACCAAAAATTCTGACGACATACCTTTTGATTTAAAGCATCGCCGTCATGTTGTCTATGGTGACTCAATTACCTATTTAAAAGAAGAACTTGTAAAAAATATTGAATGGGCCAAGTCGGAAATTAAAGCTCAAAAAGAAAATAAAATAAATATTAAGTCTCAGAAACCCACTGGTGACCTTACCGTTACTGACCATTCCGCAGAAGGTGTCCTGACATTTACCTTTGATCTCCACAACGACACGAACAGAATGTCACCAGAGATAACGGCAATCTATCTATATTCTGGAAATAAATGGGCAATCAGCCAAGACGGAAAGGAATGTGCCTTCACTAAATCAGACATAGAAGGCTTTAAATATCGCTTCTTTTTAAGCCCCCCAGCGCCAAGAATCGGGAAAAAGGGCTGGTCTCAAGTACGGTGTGTCGCCAAAAGAGTAATAGCCCTCAAATGGCGCGGTGATGAAATCAAATCAAACTACACTCTTGGTGGTCGCGGTATTCTTAGAATTGAGACCAGCGAAGGCAACAATGACCATCACTTTGACTTCAATATTGAATTAACAGAGATCCCATTCTAAAAAGCGTATAACAAAATAATGAACCGGACGGAAAATACTTCTGCTTTAAACTTGAAAAATGCGGTGGTGTCCGAACAGTTCGTCGCCGCCGGTTATCATGAACCGTTAGTGTATAGACATAATTTTATGAATCTATTTCTCCAGATTTGGGGTGGGGGCTTTTATCTCACCAATAAAATTCTACTTGCCCTCGCTGAGGGCAGACCCAAAAAGTTCAAAAGGGTACTCAAACTTGCGGGGTGGTTAATCTATATTCTCGGCGTACCCGCTTGGGTGATTATCTTGAGCTCAAAACAAAATTGGATAGCCGCCTCTATTGAAGTGGGCGGGGTTCCCTCAATGCTTTTTGGACTTTACAACGTTTACAAAAAAACGGAAGTTTCCTCCAAGCGTTTTGACATCATTGCTTTATCGGTGACCTACGCGTCCCTTGCCCTCGGCGTTGGTTACAGCATGCTTGAGTACGGAGGGATCAATTCCGTTACGCAATTGCTGGAGATTGGCGTTATGATCGGTTTTTTGTTGGGAAGCTACTTCTTGGCAAAAAATCGATCTTTCGGCTGGTTGTTTTTCATGTTGATGAATGGAAGTATGGCCTCTCTGATGTTTATTCAGAATAAACCGATACTTTCAATCCAACAGCTATTTTCTCTGTGCTTTGTGATCTATGGGTTCACTTTAGCAATCAAATCCCGTAGAAACGCTAACCATGCAATTAACCGGACTAAAAATACGTCTGCACAAAAATAAAAAGCAAAATCTAAAATTGTGGTGGGTCACATAAGTTCGCGTCGCCGCCGGTTATTATGAGCCGTTAGACCTAGGAGAGGAAACGCCACATGAAATTATTAGTCTCTATGTTTTTCCTTATGCTCGTTGCCTCTCCAGCATATGCTGATTTGGCTGATGCATTAGAAGATTTGGTGGGTTATACGGTCATCGATAGCAAAACTGTCGAGCGATGGTATGACGATGATGAAAAAGATGATTCTTTTAATGGGTGTAGTCATGGCAGGGTGATTGTATTTACTGACGGCACAGCACTTACTTGCGCAGAATATGGCTATCAATACGCCTATCGACCAACAGCAGTAATTTTAGCGAAGGAAATCAGCTGTCAGGGGAAGTCCTTTTATGATTTCAAGATGGTCGTAGGTGATGAAGTTTACGATATGCGAAGGTAGGTCTAACGGATAAGGTTAGATTGTGTGAGGTACGAACCACAATCTGAACCGTTTGTTGAACAAGCCCGGTGTCGCCTATAGAAAATATCTTTTTGAGATCCGACCCGGTTCAGGTCGATAATTGATGGTGCTGAAGGAAGTGCCCAATTGAAGAGGACTCTTGGTGCTGAAAATAGAGATTTTCTGATCGTTTTGCTCTCAAACCCTCCTATTTTACACGGAGTTGTCCATAGCCGCTGGCGGGCGGTTTTTTTAGTCTCCTTATGCCGTTTGCGTTCACATAACCTGGTCTACGCTAGGTCGTAACGATAGAGCCACCAACCGCTTAACCTCCGCAGCCGGGATCAACGTTCTGACAATTCTCATTTTTGCCCCACATAGCGGACAGACAATCCCTGGTCTCTCCCTTTGTTCCAGCAGTCGAGGCTTAAATTTGAGGATCAGCTGCAACAGAAAAATAGCCCGTTTACTGCATGGATGCAAAAACCCATAGCTGCGCACCCGGCGAAACCCTTTGGGTAAAATATGCTGCAAGAACAACCAGAGAAACTCCTCACCCGGAACCGTTCTGGTTTTCACCTTTTTGGTCTTCGATTCCGTATATCTAAACGTCACCATCCCATTCTCACAGGTAAGAATATCCTTTTCACGAATAACCCCTTTATAGAGATAGCGCCCCAGATAAATAATCGCCTTAGAGCCATTGCCAACACTTTTGCAATCCACCACCCACTTTTTCGGGCAATCCTTCGGAACTTCCAGCTGGTTCGCAACCAACTCCTTCAGCAGTATTGCCCGGAACACCTTGGCCAAAGATTGTTGCTTAAACAAATATTTCCCCGTTTTTAAAAACTAGGAAAAACTAGGGACACTCCCCAGTTTTACGATTTGGAAACCGCAGTGGCTCGCGCCGCAAAAGTCTGGGACAGCCCCCGTGCGGGGACAGTCCCGATTTTGCTGACATAAGATACGCGTTTATACACATTAACCGCATAACATGTACGTTATGTTACCATTTAGGCACTTTAAGAAAAGAGATTGTGTTTTTTAATTGTTTCAGTTATTTTGGACTCAAAGACTCACTTTAAGTGCAATAAATCTGCTTAATGTGTCAAACGTGTAACATTATGAAACTTGAAAACATGTCTTCCGTCGCTATCGCTGAAGAATTAGGCCGCAGGCTGAAACAAGCCAGGCTCAATGCTGATTTAACTCAGGCTGAAGTGGCATCACGAGCTGGTCTGAATAGAAGGACTATTCTTAATGCTGAAAAAGGCAAGGTTCAGCTGGAGAATTTTGTCGCCATATTGATCTCAATGGATATGGCAGACCAGCTCAATATGTTCCTGCCTGTACAAGAAATATCCCCTCTACAGTTGGCGAAACTCAAAGGCCAAAAACGGCAACGGGCATCAAAATCGAAGCAAAGGAATGCTCGAACCAGAGAGGATAAACCCTCATGGTAAAGGATGTCGTCAGGGTAAAATATAAAGAGCATGATGTTGGTGCGGTCAGTTTTAATCCTGAAACAGGTCTTGGCTCATTCGAGTTTGAACCTCGCTTTATCAAAACAGGCATAGAGCTATCGCCTCTAAAAATGCCCTTATCTCGAAAAATATATTCCTTCCCAGAAGCTGACCCTGTTGCCTTCAAGGGGTTACCTGGAATGATAGCAGACTCTTTGCCGGATGATTTTGGCAATGCTGTCTTGAATGCATGGATAGCCAGCCAGGGTAAATCGACAGCTGACATCACGCCAATACAGCGTCTTAAATATACCGGGAAGCGTGGCATGGGGGCATTAACCTATCACCCTGCTATCAAGAGAAAAAACTTAAACGCTTCACAATATATTGAAATTCAATCTTTGGTGTCTATTGCCCAGGAAATCCTGGATAAACGCGAGCAATTCAGGGTAGCCCTTGGCACACAGGGACAAGAAGATAAGGAAGCAATGCTGGCATTATTGTCTGTAGGGGTGAGTGCCGGTGGCGCCAGACCCAAAGCAGTCCTTGCGTTTAACGATGATTTTACCCAAGTGCGATCCGGGCAGACAGATGCACCGAAAGGGTTTACCCATTTTATAATGAAATTTGATGGTGTCAGCGAACATAACAAAGATAAGGAAACATTTGGCGATCCGATGGGGTATGGAACAATGGAGTATGTTTATCACCTCATGGCGAAAGCATGTGGTATCGACATGATGCCTTGTCGCTTGCTGAATGAGGGTGATAGACGCCATTTCATTACCCAGCGTTTTGATCGAGATGGCAATGAAAAGCGGCACGTCCAAACATTAAATGGCCTGGCACACATTAGCTACAAAAAAACAGGTTCGTACTCTTATGCCGAACTGTTCGCAATTGCAAGGGAGCTTAAATTAAGCCCTGATGATGCAATGCAAATATTTAAACGGATGGTTTTTAATGTTGTTGCGCGTAATCATGATGATCATTCCAAGAACTTTGGCTTCATGCTCGATGATCAACACCAGTGGCAATTAACTCCTGCTTACGATTTAGCCTACAGCTACAAGCCAGGAAGCCCTTGGGTTGATAGTCACTGGATGAAAATCAATGGGAAACGGGACAACTTTACCCGAGAAGATTTTTATAGCTTTGAAAGATTAAGCCCTATATTTAGCAAACGGAAAATTAATCGAATTATTGAGGAGACGACAGAGCATGTTTCAAGGTGGAATGACTTGGCTGCTGAACACAGTGTGCCGCATTCATTACTCAAATTGATAGGCAGTAATTTACGGCTAACGATTTAACTTGCGAGCCACAGGAAAAACTAGGGAAAAACAAGGGACACTCCCCAGTTTTAGGGTTTGGAAACTGGAGTGGTTCGCGCCGCAAAAGTCTGGGACAGCCCCCGTGCGGGGACAGTCCCGATTTTACTGATATAGTTTTTCCTGAACCTGGCCAAGAGCTGTGAAAAATTAGGGACACTCTTCAGGAAAATCACACTCTCTCTTTCTTTTGACTCCGTTCAGGAGCCGATTTTCATTCCCATTTTCATTCTTTATCGATTTAATTTGAAATGACATCTTCAGGACGTTAGCATGTCGACGATGAAGACTTGTGTGGGAAAACATAATCTGCTTGATCGGGATGGTTGGACTGCTTTCAGAATCCTCCTTGGTGGGGTGCTTGGAATGATCGTCGCCATGGGAATCGGACGCTTTGTTTTTACTCCGGTGCTGCCCCTGATGCAACGTGATCTGGGAATGACGTATTCGGTCGCAGGTTGGCTTGCCGGGTTGAATTATCTGGGCTATCTGGCGGGAGCTATTGTCTGTTCTGTTTATCCGCGCATCATCCGAAATCAGTTTATTGCTGCTAGTTCACTGCTCTTAAGCCTTGCGACAACAATATTTATGGCTGGTACTACTTCGGTGCCATGGTGGGGAGGGATGCGCTTTATTGCCGGAGTTGTCAGTGCCGTTCTGTTTATTATCATTGTTGCTGAAGTCAATGAAGCTCTCACCCGTCAAGGTTATAGCCGCTGGATAGGAACATTATATGGTGGCGTCGGCCTTGGGATTGTTCTCAGCGGTTTACTTGTTCCTCAGTTTGATAAACTGGGCGGTTGGAAATCGGCATGGATAGGAATGGGAATTGTCGCCGGCTTTCTTGCTCTGGCGGGGATTCTCTTAGGGAGAAAAAAAGAGTTTATCCCATCCGTTACTATTCATAAGACAAATTCTGAATTTGAAATAAAGAAACTCTGGGTTTTAGCCTTGGCCTATTTTTTTGAGGGGTTTGGCTATATTGTCTCTGCTACGTTTATTGTCGCCATTATAGCTTTGACCCCCGGGTTGGAAAGCTTTGCTCCCTACAGTTGGGTTGCTGTTGGAGTTGCAGCAGCGCTGGCGACGGTTTTCTGGCCTTTTGTGGCTCAACGAACAAGTTATAAAAAGGCTTTGATGTGGGCTTATATTATTCAGGCTACGGGTATTGCTATCAGTATCTATGCAGACTCTGTCGTTGAGGTTTTTTTTGCCGCAATAGCTTTCGGTGGAACCTTTTTAGGTATTGTTGCTTTAACATTGGCAGAGGGGACGCGGCGTGCTGGAGGTCAGGGGAAAGCTGCCGCTATTCTCACCGCATTTTTTGGTATTGGGCAGGTATTAGGGCCGATCGTTGCCGGCGTTCTGGCAGATTCAAATGCTGGTTTTGCCTTACCATTGTTTATTGCGGCAACGAGCGTTGGCTTGGGTGCCGTTTGTACTATTTTTGATAAAGGATTTAAAAGATGACAAAAGGAGAGTGACGGGTTTTCTCCCTCCCCCCACGCCGGGGAGAGGGGATCTATGCAAGTTGAGTCAAGTGGATAACCAGATAAGTTATTCCCTCAACGCAATTGCAGCCTGATATCCCTGCTGGGTCGCAGCAAAGATATCTTCCGGATGGTTTGCATCACCGATAAGTTGTGCCGATTTCTGTTCGGTTTGCAGCTGTTGATAGAGATCATTCTCTGGTTCCATCCCTGCTGCGATAATCACCGTATCAAAAGGTTGCCACTCTTTTGTTTCTCCTGCATTCTGGTATTTCACTCCGTTGGCTGTGAATTCAATCAGGGTTGTATTTGGAGAAATAAGCAGGTTTTCTTTCTGCTCTAACCGTTTGAGCATCAGTTTTTTGGTAATCATCTCCATGTCGTTGGCAATGGTGTCGGTTCTTTTGGTGATGACCACATCATAATTTTGATCCGCAAGTATTTCTGCGGCTTCAATACCAATCATTCCTGCCCCGATAATTAGAATTCGTTTCCCTTTGACAGGTTTTGTGTTTTCAAAAAATTCCAGACTGGTCATGGAATATTGCTCATCCAGGCCTTTAATTTCAGGAATTCTTTGTTTGGAGCCAGTTGCGACAATAAAGTGGTCAAAGTGACCAAGAGATGCGGCGCTGATGGTTGTCCCCAGTTTAATCTCAGCGACGTTTTTTTCTGTCTGCTTAATCAAACTGCTGAGCGGTCTGAGCATAGAACCTTTATGGGGCGCCCGGTAGGCCATTTCAAATTGGCCACCTAGAGCCGCTTTCTTTTCATACAAAGTGACTTTATGTCCCATGACCGACAGTTGGGTTGCTGCCGCCATTCCAGCTGGCCCGGCACCAATGACGGCAACCGATCTGGCTGCGCTTGCTTGGACCGGTTGTTTATCGATATTTGGATTGACAATACAGCCAAGACCGCTGCCATTTTTGACATTCGCCAGACAGCCCTGCAGACAGTAGCCACAAAAAGTAATTTCCTCAGCTTGTTGGTTGAGTAGTTTATTGACAAAATTGGGATCGGCAACCAACGGTCTGCCAAGGGAAACACAATCGGTAAGATTCTCCCGGTCGTATTGTTCCAGTTTTTCAACATCGCCCATCCTTCCGGCAACAATCAGTGGGAGTTCAGTTTGCTTTCTGATCGCAGTGACGACTTCAAGCTGCTTTTGCTCGGGAAGTGCCATGTGGCTGTAATACCAGGGCGGGGTATCACAAGCGTTGCCAAAGCCACAGTGGATTGCATCAAAACCATATCTGCTTGCCAGATTGAGAATGACCTGGTTTTCTGCCGGACCAAAGCCATTTTCTACAAAATCATGCCCTGAAATCCGCACCAGCACGGTTAAATTATTTCTTTCAGCCCGCACAATATCAAAGACCTGTTTGATAAACAGAGTCTTGTCCTGTCCATAGGCATCTTCGCGTTGATTGGTTCTGGGTGACAAGAACTGCTGGATGAGATAGCCGTGCCCGGCTTGAATTTCAATAGCGTCAAACCCGGCTGCAATGGCAACTTTGATTGCCTGTCGATAGCCTTCAAAAATCCCTTCAATCTCCTGTTTCTGTAAAATCTCCGGAGTCTGTCCTGTTGCCGGGCAGGTGATCGCCGATGGTGCTTCGGGTGGCATCCCGGTTGCTTTAGGATTAGCTGCTCGCCCAGCGTGATTAAGGTTGAGGCAGGCATAGGTATTATTTTTATGCAAAACAGCGACGATTTTTTGTAACTGTTGCTGGCTGTCAGGAAGGTGAACGGCGAGTTGTTTGGGGTGTTCTTTTCCCGATTGGCTGACCGCGACGGGTTCAAGGATGATCATCGCTACACCCCCCTTGGAGAGGTTGTCATAATAAGTCAGGTGGCGCGGGGTGACCTCCCCTTTTGGATTGCCATAAGCACTTTTGACCGGAGCCATAATGAAGCGGTTTTTCAGTTCCAGTGAGCCAATGCGGAACGATTCTGAAAATTTCATCTTGACCTCCTTGCAGGTAGGATGGAAATTAGATATGGAAAAGTATATATCATTTTGTATACGCCTGTAGGTTATGACTGTCAAACATAAAAACCGCAAAGATTACCGGACAATAAGTTCTGTGGGGAACAGGTGGGAAGGGGGGAGTTGTATTTTTCGTCTTGCAATCACCACTTAAAACTTAATTCTGCTCCAACTCTCCTGCTCTGGGCGAAATATCGCATGAACTTTCAGTGGCGTACGGGTGGTGCGAGGATCTAGATCGTGAAAAAATGGCAGGCTGTAATAATGCAGCCGGGTTGCTGAATTGAAACGGAGTCTTCCTAGCGGTCGATTGTTGAAATTATCGATTGAGTATTCAGCCATTTGAACCGGTTTGAGTTTATGTTTTTTATGAATAAGAACTGACGAATGGCCATAGCTACCGTGGGGCTCATGATCCGGAGTGACGGTCTCATCAGAAGAATTGCAAAAAATTGTCACAGTGTCGTCAATTCCAGGAGCACACGCGAGATAGTGACCATAAAAACCAGTTGCAATATCACCAAAGGCCGGATGCTCAGGTTTGGGATTGCACTCTATGACAGCGAGTAAATCCAACTTTTGGCGAGTCTCGAAAAATAACCGATTCGCTTTTTCGATAATGATATTGATATTTGACTGATAAATATCCCGGTAAGCGTAATCAAGACAGAGGAGGGTCATAAAATTGTAGCAACTTGGTTGACAGCGAAACAGTGGAAAGATTTTGCCACGGTAGAGATTGTGGTCACTGTCGGTTGTTTCTTCACCGCTAAAGGGGTGGCTCTTGGCCTCAAAAAACACCCGTTGATCTCCGTTGTTTTCCTTCACCACAACCATGCAACAGTTGACTGGTAGAGTTTCAATTGCACCGGAATAAAGGTCTTCAACGACTGAATCCAAGGCTTCCTGGTTGTCGGTAGAAAATTGCTGCAGAAGTTTGCTGTAATCGCTGAGATTGATCGGTCCCAGACCAAGAACAGTGATGGTATTTGGGCGAAAATTATCCAGCAGATTTAAGACTTCGGATACCCGTTTGTAGGGGAGAACTGCCTCGGGGAAAAGGATAAAGTTGACTTTTTTTAGATTACCCAGCCCCTCAATAACCAAGTCGATAATTGAGTGAATTGTTCGCCAGTTTTGTTCCGGTTCGGCAAGGCAATAAACAAAGTCTTTTCTGCCGAGAAAGTTAGGTATCTGACACGACAAAACATGCAAATGTCGCATCAGTGGAAACTTAATCATTAATCGTTTTTCAATGATTTGGAACATAAATCAGTCTCGTAAACTATTTTCTGGCTAAACGTTTTTCAACCCCCGGTTAAAATTATGCAGTTGTTGCCGAAGTAGAAAAGAACGATTTGATGGGTTTACGGATTGTTGCTAACATTTGTCCATTGACTTCCAGTATCGCACCACATTCGGTACATTCCAGCAGGTCTTTACTGAAGCCATCGGCGTGTAAATCAATTTCCAGGTGGTTTTTATGATGACAATAGGGGCAATTCATAGTTTCCTCCGTGTGAGTATTTTTCTGCGAAAGTACCCCCTATTAAAAACTATGTAAAGGAAAAATTATCATAATTGTTATTGTGGGTTTCTGCCTAAAAAAGGATATCTTTTTCGTATTTCTCAAAAAACCAGTAAAAAGCAAACATCAACCCAGGCGTCTTGGCAAAACTTTCATTGTAGAGAAATTCTCTCGCTTCAGCTAATGGAATAAATTCTAAAATGATCTGCTCACCATGAATACCACCTCCATCATGAACTTTCATTGATTCATCAATCTTGGCGAAAAAAAGATGCTGCTGGCTTCCAGTGGTTCCGACATTGGTAAAGAATGAGCTGACTCTTTCTAAGGTCGTCAGTGGAACAGCATATCCACACTCTTCATCAATTTCTCCCAAGGTGATTCGTTCCAGGGATTCCTGTTTGTCAACGATTCCAGCGCAGAGTTCATAGGTACAGGTTCGGTTGTGAGTCATATAAACAGGGGGACGAAACTGCTTGACCAACAAAAATGCTTTTTTATCGCTGTGGTAAAGGAGCACAGAAACGCTGTCATGACTTTTGACCGCTTCCCAGGATCGTTCTCTCCCATCTTGAAGATAGTGTAGCTGTACTGGTTGTACAAACTTTTGCTCTTGCTGCGGAACAATCGAAAAATCGGTGATTTTAAACGGCATAGCATTTCCTTTTGGCTGACCGGACTGCCCCGCACAAAGCAGGGATACTCCCCCCTCGTTTTAGCAATATCCCCAGATTTTCTAACCATTGCCCCACAATTTCACAGCAATACTTATAAATGGGGCAAAGTTTAATTCTGCCCCCATTTTTTTGACTGAGAAAATCCTACTCCAACCGTAACGAATTTGGATGATGCCCTTCAAACTCTGGCTGAACCGTATGACAGACGGTACAGTCATTGCCGATTGGCCGATCATTGCCCTGATACTGTAACGGCTGAATTGAGTCCCGATCTTCGCCCATTACGTTGAAGGTTGCTGGATAGACGGCATGCGGGCTGCTGTGACAGGCTTCGCACATCATCGCTTCCATCTGATCGTGGCGGTTACGGAATAACCCTGCTTCATCCTCTGTCCAGGTGTTGAACGCATCCATGGAACTGCCGACCTCGAACTCTTCATGGCAGTTCAGGCAGTCGGGCTCGTTGATCCATGGAGATCGTGGTTTGATCTCATCCACTGAATCGACAACCCTTGCCTGGAGATTCTCCATCAATCGTGCCGCACTTTTTTTGCCTGCTTGATGTTCTTTTTTTAGCAGACTGAGTGCGTGATCTTCCATCGTGCCGTGACAATTGGTGCAGTCCATGAACTGGGCGTGATGGCTGCGGAAGAATTGGGTTGGCCCCTCTTCTCTTGAAGGATGGCACGCAGCACAAGCCTGATCGCCTTCACGGTCGGTCAGGAAGTTGGCGTGCCAGCCGTGGATCGCCGCTGACAGATTCAGTAGGTCGGGATTTCCCTTTGTTCCCAAATTCGGGTCTGCATGGCAGGATTGACAGAACATCGGCTCGCCATTGATTGCTTTTTCCATCAGGTTGGTTCCGCTGTTTTTGTCATGTGCTGCCAGAATATCAAGGCTGGTGTCGGCTGTCAGACCCGCAACCCCGGCAACTTTCCAGCCCCCGCCGTGACAATTTTTACAACCCATTTCGGTTGATACCGGGATGACGGTTCGGGTTGTTGCGAGGATCCTACCAGTCGCCGTTTCTTTCGCGGTAATGGTGAAGACTGGATACGGATTAAAACTGCCATCTTCAGGATAGGGGACAACCGGGACAACAGCAGCTTTAAAAGCTTGGTGATCGGGCTCAGGCTTCATTTCGCCAGAGACCTTAAATCCTTCCAGCCCTGTGCCGGGAGGAATAGTTTCACCCAGGAGTTGACGGGCATTCTGCCAGAACTCGACTTGTCGTTCCGGATATTCAAACCCTTTTTCAGCTTGATAGCTGATTGTGACTCCATCGGTCATAATCTCCGGAGAGTCTCCCCGCTTGACCAGTTGGGCACGAATATCATTGCCGGGGCTCTGAATCATCCAGTAACGACTGCTGTCGGAGACTGAGTGGATTCCCTGAGTATTCCACGCGAGCAGAACGTATTCATCCTTCTCTTTATCGAATGGGGGAATGGTCAACGGCAGCTCCTGCGATTCGACCGATTTATTCCCGCTTTTCTGCGAGTCGATGCCGTTCAGATTATAAACAATATAGTTGGCTAACGCCCAGCGTTCTTCACGGGTGCCCATGAAATGTGGCATATATTGATTCAGCTTGCCGAGTCCATTCAGCTTGGCATCCATACCAAAAACATTATCGTACTTAGCCACCAGTGGCTTGATATCGTTGAGAATTCCGTCTACCGAATGACAGGCGCTGCATTGAAATTTAAACAAGTCATGACCCGCTTCCAGCAGATTTTCATCGGTGACTTCTTTATATTTGCTCCATTTGGCCGAAGCTAGAAATCCCGCTTTTTGGACTGCTGGCACATCTTTGACAAAAACCTGATTCGAATACATATGATCATAGATGATAAAAGGACGGCGACTTCCTTCGCGGATGAACTCAAATGCGCCAAAGTAGACCAGAGAGATGCCGACAATCACAAAGCAGAAGATTTTTTGAAAACTGTTCGGCAGACGGATAGTCATAATCATCGAGGCGATAAAGAGAATCGGCATGACCCAAGTCAGCAATTGGATGTAATCGGCGATTTCCGGTGATTTCTCCAGCATGATGGTTTTTGCCGGTTCCGGGATTGCGATGAAATACCACCAGCCACCTCCAACCATCAAGGTAAAGGGGATGGCAACCCAGGCGGCACAGGTGCGCATGATTTTTTGTCGCAGTTCTGCATCTTTGAGAAATGCCGCGGTGACAAAACCGAACACCCCACACAGGGTCAAAGAGATACCAGTACGGAAGATCAACGACGGCCAGAAGGTGGGGTTGAAGAAACCATCCCAGAAATTGTGCGTTTCAATCCAGGCGCCAGGGGTGAGCATATAGCCGATGATGCCATTGATCAAAAAGAGTGACATCCAGGCACAGAAGAAATAAATCCAGCCAACGATAAGGTGGTTCTTTCGATCCATCTTGCCGAAAGTATAAAAATAAATGAACAGGGCAACAATTTCGCCGACGAAGAAAACCCATTCAGCTGCCCAGCCGAAGACAAAAGTATGAATCAGGCTGGAGGTTGCGGCTGGATTAAGCAGGGCAATCGTCCACCAGATGCCAACTCCGGTCATGCCACTGAAGACCATTGAAACCAGTAAGAAGAATTTGCTGTGTTTTTTGACATAGTCAAGGAGTCCCGCGTCATCTTCTCTGTAAGCTTTTTTCTCCAGAGTGACCAGAAACAGGCCACCACCAACGGCAAAATGCGAGACCAGAACATGGACGACAGCAACCAGCGCAATCAGAAAACCACCACCATAAGTTGTCAGATCCCAGATTGGATAGTTCATTTTGTCACCTCCTTGCGGCAGCCAAAGGCAAGTTTAAGCATGTATCCAATCAGGACTAACCCGAGGGCAAAAGTCACCAGGAAAAAGATCAATGGTGAATATTCTGGTTCTACGACCAGATCAGAAAGGTGAAAGTAGGGCTCCAGATAAGCAATTCGAACCAGGTCGCGCATAAATATCATCATGATGATTGTCACCAGAGTGATCACGGAAGACAGAATAACCTGTTGTTTATAACCAGAGTAGAGCGCAATAAACGCCAGAATGATTCCGAGCAGAAGGAGAATCGTGCCGTAACTGCTTCCTCCCATGAAAACCAGCATAACTTTTTTAGGCAAGGCAAGCAAAAACCAAACACCGATGAAAATCTGAACTGCGGTGGCATAAGTAAAATAAGTCATCCCTTTGGCGATCAAAGATTCTCTCTCAACGGAGCTTTTAGTGAAACGGAAGTGTCCAACCAGGGCAAAGAACAACCCGGCAACGGCAACAGAACCAACGACAAAGTGGAGGTAACGGGGGTATAAAGAGGGGTCACTCAGATTGAGTAACGTGCCATCCTGATTGTTGAAATAAGCCTGCCATTTTTCCGGTTGCATCATCAGGGTCATATTGTTGCTGAACAGAAAGCCGATATAGAGCAAGATAAGGACGGAAAACCCTAACATAAAGATGCGTGAGCGACCTAAGGCGTCAAACTTGAAGTCGTAGATATATGCCCCGTAATAGGCAAGAATCAACAGGCCAAAGATGGAGAACCACCAGACTGCCATCAGCACCGAACTCGTATAGATGAACTGACCGTAAAGAACCTGGACGAACAGCAGCGGAGCAACACCCATATTGACTGCAAAAGCAATAGTATAGGGCCACTTGTAGCTAAGTTCTTTGCCGAGCAGAGTGTTCTGTTCACCACCACGCAGGGAACTGATCAGGGCAATGATGCCGCCACCGAGCATGGCATTCATCACCAGGATGTGCAGCAGAAAAGTTAGCATCAACAGAACGTAGAACCATCCCCAGGGAACAGAAATGGCATCAGGTGTGGGAATTAGTATGGCAGGATTCATCGATTCTCCTCCAAAAGAATGGTTGATCAGTAGTTTTTTGAGCTGAAAAAAAGAGCGATATATATGGCTCTCCGAGTACATATTCTAATTGAAAGTTAGCATGATAATTAGAAAAAAAACAACAGAATACTCTAAGAAACGGGCGGTTTGACTTCTTGTTGTGGCGATCCGATTCTGCTATCTTGCGACAGCTATAATTACTTAAGCTTAAGGAGATATTTTATGAAAATTACTTCGTTGGATCAAATTCCAGCAGCGCCGATGCAAATGGAAGGTGCTGTTGGCGTGGATAAGCAGGTTCCTCTCGGCAAGGCCGATGGTGCCCCTAACTTTTCCTTTCGGGTTTTTACGGTTGCCCCCGGGGGGAACACTCCCTACCATGTGCATGACGCAGAACATTTGAATTACATTCTTCAGGGCGAAGGTGTTCTGGTTGATCTGGAGGGGAAGCAGCATCCGGTGAAGGCCGGGGATTTTTCCATGGTGATTCCGAACGAAAAGCATCAGTATCGTAATACCTCAACAACAGAAGAATTTAAGTTTATTTGTGCGGTTCCAGTGGCCTATGAGTAATGTTGTAAACTAACCCTCTCCCACGCGGGGAGAGGAAATTTTATACAGTGGAAAATTAGTGTTAATCAGGTATTGTAACGATATCTGTTTTCCAACTTTTTAAGCCCGATTCAATCTAACTTGTAAAACTTATCAGGAGGAAGAACTGCTATGAAGAAGATTGTCTTGTTATTGTTCATATTGACATTATCTTTTGCCTCAGCTGTTTGGGCAAAAGACATTAAAGCGGCGTTTGTTTATGTGGGGCCGGTTGGGGATGGCGGTTGGACTTATGCCCATGACCAGGGGCGTATTGAAATGGAAAAACTCCCCTTCGTTAAAAAAACCACTTTTATTGAGTCAGTTCCGGATGGTGCTGATGCAACAAGGGTTATTATGGGTCTGGCAAACAAGGGTTACAATCTTATTTTCACAACAAGTTTTGGCTTTATGGATCCGACCCTTGAGGTGGCTAAAAGATTCAAGGATATTACTTTTGAACACTGTTCAGGCTACAAAACCGCCGAAAATATGGGGAACTATTTCGGCCGTTTTTATCAGGGTAAATACCTTTCCGGAATTGTTGCTGGTTCAATGACAAAATCTAATATCATCGGTTATGTCGCTGCTTACCCAATTCCTGAGGTCATCAGAGGGATCAATGCTTTTACTTTAGGGGCTCGTGAAGTGAATCCTGAGGTTACGGTGAAAGTTGTCTGGACGCAGACCTGGTTTGATCCAGGTCTTGAACGAGAAGCTGCCGATTCCCTGCTGGATGTCGGCGCTGATGTCCTTTCCATGCACCAGGATACCCCGGCAACCTTGCAGGCCGCTGAAGCAAGAGGAGCTTATGCCATTGGCAACGATTCTGATATGAGGCAGTTTGCCCCCAATGCTTTTTTAACCGCACCGATCTGGGACTGGAGCGTTTTGTATAAATATTTCGCCACAGAGGTTCATAATGGAACCTGGAAACCCGAAGAGATCTGGTGGGGAATGGAAACCGGAATCGTTAAGTTGGCACCTCTTAGCAATAAGGTGCCAGAAAAAGTTCAAGATCTGGTTGCTGAGAGAAAACAGGCTCTTGTGGATCATAAATCCCAAGTTTTCACCGGACCGATCAAAGATCAAAATGGGAAAATTATTCTCGCTGCAGGAAAAACATTAGCGGATAAAGAGTTGTTAAGTATGAACTATTTCATCGAAGGGGTGCAGGGAACTATTCCTAAGTAGATTTTGGACTGTTGGGTCACATCCTTTCCTGTTTTGGATGTGACCCGCCTTCTCTTTCCCTTGGTTTTTTCGGTCTTTGGAATTAAATGTGGAAAGAACCGAAATGCTCCCAGTCAAATAATTGCAGTCGAATGTAGAAAGCTGAAGATTAGACATCTCCACCTGAAGGCGGGATTTTCAAATGCAACTATTTTTTTGAATAGGGGAAGGTTCCATGAAATCCATTTTCAAAAGTCAAAAGGGAAATCCTGATTTTTGATAAGCCGAATTGAGTCCAGTCGTGGTTCCCTTCAATGGTGATGCAGGGAATTTCACATCCTTTAGCGGTTGCAGAGTTTCGATGCTTTTAGCGAAGGTTTTTGGCAGAATCTGCCCGGCGTGGAACCGGTCGCCACTGATCAGAATAGTTCTTCAAGGCACATTCTCAAATTGCACCAGCGGAGGTGAGCAGGAGTACCAGTCTGAAGCTGATCTCGACCGCGACCGCGACCAGGGTGGCCAGCTGCCTCGCCGCCGTCAGAACCGATAGCTGAACTCAATCATGTGAAAATCTGCCCCGATCGTGTCAGATCCATTAACGCCTGCATCGGAATAGTGCAGAAACCGGTAGCCCAGCCCTAGTTTTTTGTAGAGTGGAACACCGATGCCCACGGTCAGGGCAAACTGGAAAGGTCCGCCGTAATTCTGCGTTCCAAAACGATGCCTGCTGATCAGCGCCCCGCCTGCTCCCAAATCCAGAGTAAACCGCCCGTCTTCACTCCCCAAGGTCAATTCAGGAATGAGAGAAACGACGAGAGCGGTTTCCCCTCCTCCCCGCATAATCCCGGCGCTCGCCATCAACCGCGTACCCATGCCCCAGTTTGTCGTGGAATAGCGCTCCCATGGCAACCCGAAGTTTGCCGCCACATCGTACTCCTGAAACTCCTCCGGCTGCTGTTCTCCGAGCACGGTCGCCCCTAGAACACGCGCACGCATGCTGAGGTTCAGTAAACGCAGGCCTTCAGCATGACTCAGCCCAGGGGCGAGAAGACTGCAGATGAAGCCCAGCAGCGTTAGCCACATAACGATTCCAACACGCGACACCGCACCGAATCCACTACCACAAACTTGGTTGGTCGTGTTCATTTACCTTCCCTCTGTGGAAAAGTTTTTTCTCCGCTTTAAACTAAACGTCAGACCAAATCATGTCAAGAATATCGGCCTATAGGCACTGTCGGCTGTCATGCAGGCAACTTTTCAAAACTTAGAAATTGTGACAGTTTGTGATCCCCACTAGTAAATCCCTACGACACGTTAATCAAATATACTGTCATAGTCACACGGGGTGGCTGCTTTTTTCACCCCGCCATGGCCACCCGTCATATCCGTCAATTCTGCCCGGTTGATGAGGCAGGTCAAAAACTATTGGAGATGGTGGTTGATAAACTGGGGATGTCGGCTCGAAGTTACAGCCGGATTCTCAAAGTGGCACGGACGATTGCCGATTTAGCTGGAGAAGAGCGGATTCAGCAGGCTCATCTGGCGGAAGCGGTTCAGTATCGGGGAATGGATCGGAAGGTGGAGTAGAGTGCTAGATATTCTTGTCCTATTGTTCATTTCAATATTCATAGTGCACATCAAAGGCATCCCTGAAAGGGCCAAGAACTCTTCTCTCTTCAGACCAATTCAATTGGCAGGACATGTTCAATAGGATGTAAAATGGGAATGTAAGTACTCGGTCGGTCAAAAGCCCATATTTCAGGCTGCGACTCTCTGACTATTCTTGGTTTGGCAATACCTATCTGCCAGATCAGCAAAAAGCTGAACAATGTTGCCAACCACCACGGTATTTCTTTTCGATAATTTTAATCGGGACGATGATATTTATACATTCGAGTAATTCCGCCATTTTATCTCCTTGTTGATTGAGACTTTGCGTTGTCGTTTTACGCTACGAAAGTCATTCTACTGAAGTATTGCGACAGCTTGTGATGCTCTTTTAACGTTTTTCATTCAGTCATTTTCTTCGTAGTCATATGAGGAATTAATACCTTTCATAAATATTTCTCGGTCATTTATTTTGGTGGTGAGGGCATCATTTAAAAGAGTTTTCAAAACACGACCTTTTGACGGACTTAGCAGCATTGCATTCATATAATCACGCTTGCTTATTTTGCTCCAATCCACACATTTCTTGAGCCGTTTTTTCAATATCAAATCCAACCATATTCGGGTGTTTCTGCCGTTACCTTCCATAAAAGGGTGGGCAATGTTCATTTCTATATATTTATCAATGATTTCGGCAAATGTCGTTTCCGGCATTGCATCTATTTGCGTTAAAGTGTCGCCGAGAAACTGTGATGTGGCAAACTGAAACCCACCTTTTGAAATATTTTTTTGTCTGATTTGCCCCGCAAAATCATACAATCCACCAAACAAATAAGCGTGTATTTGTTGCAACCCTTTGGTCGTTCCAACGTCTATACTGTCGATAAAAGAGCTTTCAAACAGGGCATAGGCTTTTATTTTGCTTTTTCCATCAATGCTTGCATCGTTGAAAGTAAACCATTCGATAAACCGGTTTGCCTTTGTGCTCGGAAATTCTTTGCCTAAAGCAATAATACCAGCGTAATCCAACATATCGGACAAACGCTTTTTTCCATCGGGGGCGAGAAGTTTCAACTGGGTAGTAGCACTAACCACTTCACTTTTTTCTTTCTTTAACTTGGCTTTAAGGTATTTCCAATAGTTGCGGGTTTTGGTGTAGTCGTCTTGGTCGGTCAGCACGGCAACAATATCCAGTACGCTAAACCACCATTTGGCGTTTTGTTCATCCCAAACGGCTCGGACTTCGCGGTCGTCAAACAAACGGATGGATACTTTTTCTTTGTCCATATAACCTCCAACGGTGACGACAAAATATGACGCTTTGAAACTATAGCTTAATGATGGGGACAACAACACAATAAATCTGCCCAGCGGTTGCCAGAAGGTATTTTTCTGTGGGGAAAAGTGCTGTAAGTTAGGAATTTGTCCGGAAATGAATGACCTAAAACTGTGATTTTTGATTGGAGACCCAAAGGGCATGAAGAAAAGCTTAAGCAATGTTCTAAAGGCCAAACTGAAACCAGACCCGATTGCCATCAGAGCAACCGGGTCTTTATATTGAACTAACTAAAATTGTAAAAATTGTGGTCGTTATCATCACATTTATTGCTGATTATTCAGCGTAGATCTATCCCCAGCTACCACCCGATTGGCTTTGTGGTACAGCCGAAAGTTGCAGTTGACCAGCTTGACCCGAAACTTCCCCCTTTAATTGGAAGCGTTTGAGCATGGTAAGGAGCTCGTCGGCCTGACCCGATAACTCTTCAGAAGTTGCAGCACTCTCTTCTGCCGAGGCAGTCGTTTGCTGGATCATCTGGTCGATCTGACCTAAGCCCTGATTGATCTGAGAAATCCCTTCAGCTTGCTCGTTAGATGCAGTAGCAATTTCTTCAGCCAGATCAGACACTTTTGAAACACCACCTAAAATAGCGTCAAGCGATTCAGCCGTCTGGGTAGCAATTTCAGTCCCATTATTCGTTTTCTGTACTGAACCTTCAATCAACTCAGCGGTTTCAGAAGCGGCCTTGGCACTTCGAGCTGCCAAGTTTCGGACTTCCTCAGCAACAACAGCAAACCCTTTGCCATGTTGACCCGCCCGGGCTGCTTCAACAGCGGCATTCAATGCAAGAAGGTTTGTCTGGAAAGCAATTTCATCAATAACTTTAATAATCTTCTTGATGCTCTGTCCTGAGTCGCTGATGTCTGCCATGGCAGCAACCATTTGTTCCATTTTGTGCTTACCTTCTTCGGTCGATTGCTTAGCCTCACTGGAGAGAACGTTGACCTGACTGGCATTTTCTGCATTCAATTTGGTTTGGCTGGACATCTGATTGAGAGAACTTGAAATTTCTTCCAGTGCCGCAGCAGATTCTGTTGCCCCCTCTGAAAGTGACTGGCTTGAACGTTCAACCTGAGCAGCCTTTCCTTCGATTTGTATACTGGCATTACGAACCATCTGCAATGAATCATTGAGAGATTGAAACATTTCCTGATAAGCGATCCCGAGCTGATCTTTATCCGAAAGGATATCAACGGCTGAATTTAAATTCCCTTTAGCTGCCGATTCTGCAAGTTCGGCTTTTTTTCTCAGAACATCAGCCATTTGGTTCATAACATCGGCTAAACGCTTGATTTCATCTTTCGATTTCAAGGTAAGACGAACCGATAGATCACCTTTGCTTATCGCCTCCGCCATCTCTGTTAGTTTATTCAAAGGTGTTCCAAGCGCACGACTGAGCCCCAAGACTATCCCCCCAATCAACACGAGCAGGCAAGGGATGCCAATATAGAGAAACAGTGATTGTCTCTCAATACTCTTCTGCAAATTGTGCAGGCCTTGATCCGTCTGGGCATTTTTTTCCTTGATCACTTTGGGGAAAATACCCCGGGACTTCACTGCTAAGGGTGTCGCTGAAATTCCATAATCTTTATAGGAGAGATATCGCTTCTCCACTGGAACATTTTTCAAAGCTTCAACATGGCGGCGACCGTCCTTGATAAAAGCCAACGAAGCATCCTTAGCCGCTTGAATCGTCTTTCTCTCTTCACTTGAAATAGCTGCCTTCTCCAATCGGGAATAGGCTTTGGTAATTGCATCAATCCGAGCATCAAGTTTTTTCAGATCTTTATCCAAGTTGGAGCCAAGCATAACATTACGTGTCAATCTGCTGACATAGTTCACATCTCGATTGATTTCAAGTAAGGCAATTTTCCCCGCAATCGCAAAATCTTTATACTGGTTGAAATCCCCTTCAATTTTTTTCAAATTCCAAATTGATAAGGCTGAGAATACGGCACAGGCAAGAACCAGTCCGATACCGGTAGAATAGAGCTTCTGTTTAATTGTCATTGCGAAACCTCAAATGTGGATGGAGTTTTTATCATTAAAAAATATTAAGCTCAGACATTATACATGTTGCTAGAAAATTGTAAATATTTTTTTCATGATTTCCAGTACTTGAACTTGAGACTCACGCTGATGAAGCCATCCCTCTACCCTAAAAGAGTCACACGGGGTCACAGAGTCACACGGGGTCACAGAGTCACACGGGGTCACATCTCCAGAGTCACACGGGGTCACATCTCAACTACCAATTATTTATAAGCTGATTCCAAATTATCGTGAAGCGTCAAATTTCTGTTTCAGTTGACGCCATTCGAGGAATTTTTTATCCGCAGTTACCAGCGCTGCCCCCATTGTCAAGTGCTGTCGCGACTATCATGCGATCGGCTGGGTCACAGTGAAAGTCTTTGAGCTGCCCCGCTTTGACTGCCGCCGAACCTGTCAGGGGAATTTCCTGTAGACCATCGCGTAATAAATTGCGTCGCCAGGTATTGAGTTAATATGAAATTCCAGCCGTTTTTTATCGATCAGTATAGCGATAGTCTATTTGACAAAATACACACATCAGTCCACTCCTCGGTATGACAGATTTTGAGTGGAATGAAGATTAAAATAGATAACCGACACTTTCCGCATTGACTAGAGCAATCCCGCAGGTAGCTGAATGATATTTTCGGCCAACAGCTGCACTTCATCGCTATTATTAATCACGATCCCGTAGGGGCACTGCTCATTTTCGATAAATTTTTTCAATGATTTCAATTGCATCCGCCGCACACTCACCCCAAATTTTATTTCTACCGGAATCCGTATGCCGGTTGGCGAAGTCAGAATCAGATCGACCTCGGCTCCACCACGCGTCCGGTAAAAAGCAAACTCCCATGGGGTCGTCCCGATGGCTCGCAGCCCTTGAATAATCTCTTCAATCACAAATCCCTCAAAAGCAGATCCGGTTCCGGGCCGAGTATAAATCTGTTCGGAATCTCTGACATTTAGAAGGTGGTGCAGTAACCCGCTGTCGCGTAAATAACCACGCGACATTTTGACCACTGATTTACTCACTGTCCGTTCAAGGCTTGGCAGTGTACGCCAGATAAAAGTCCCTTGGGCAATATCGATATAGTCCCGTATTGCTGATTCACTGACGTTGAGTGAACGTCCAATTTCAGAACGATTAATAATTGTCCCCGATAGTTCTGAGAGCATCCGGATAAAGCGGCGAAAGTTCTGGATATTGAGCCGTGGAAATAACCTGCGAATATCACGTTCGATGTAGGTGTGTTGATAGTTGACCATCCACCCCACAAAAAACTCTTCTGATTCCTCGACGATGGGCTCGGGATAACCCCCTTTAAGGAAGTGGTTTATCACCTGTTTTGTATCCAGTGGTAGCGACAATTTTTTTAGCTCTGCAAGATGATCCTTTGCCGGGCTGTTGTTCAGCAGGGAGTATACGGGGGAGAGGGGGAGCTGGTAGCGCTCATTCATTTTCAGGGTTCCCACTTCAATCATTGAGACTCGCCCCGCCAGACTTTCAGAGATATTGTGGAGCAGTTCAGGTGAGCTTGAACCGGTGAGTAGAAACCGCCCTTTTTTGCTCCGGTCTGCATCAATAACACCCCGCAATTCTTTGAATAATTGGGGCGATGATTGTGCTTCATCGATGATGACAGATTGTGGATATTGCTTGAAAAAGAAATCAAAATCGCCGGTTATTAGGTCAAAATCGGTTCCTTTTTCTAGATCAAAATAGCTCCACTCCGGACAGACCATTTTTGCCAGAGTGGTCTTCCCGCTTTGTCGGGCTCCGGTTAGCACAACCACGGGAAAATAGCTCAAGCCGCGCTTGATTTTTTCTTTGACATTCCTGTCCAGCATTATGGAACCTCCAGTGCTACTATTAACATGTAAAACTCGTTTGTTGCAACTGGTTTTTACATGTTAATAGTGAAATCTGAATTGCTTGGATAATAATCTGACGGAGGGATCACATCTGCTTTTGCCTTTGAAAATATCCAGCATTGCCTGAAGTTGATCTTCCTGCTAGAATGAATTGCAATTGCAACGCATGGAGGTTCGACATGAAATCATCCACAATGCCATCCTTAAGAGTTGAGCCTGATCTGCGTAAGGCCGCAGAAAATGTTTTACGTGAAGGGGAAACTCTCTCCAGCTTTATGGAAGCATCACTACGGGCAGGTATTCAGCACCGTAAGGTACAGCAGGAATTTATCGCTCGGGGTTTGGCCTCAAAAAAAGAGGCACTTCAGACAGGGGAGTACTATTCGTCAGGTGCGGTTCATGATGAGCTGCATTCCATGCTGGCTCACGCTCAAGAGAACAGCCAAAAGTGAGCTACCAGATTCGATATACCAAGTCGGCCAAAGACGACATTGTTCGCCTCTATGGCTTTCTGCTTGAGCAAGATCTCACAGCGGCACGAAAAGCTCTTGACGCGATTGAAAAGGGGGTCGAGTTTCTGCAAGATTTCCCCTTCACTTGTCGAAAAGCGACCCCGGAAGATCCGATGCTGCGTGAAATGATCATTTCGTTTGGAGCCAGAGGGTATGTTGTCCTGTTTGAGATTGAGAATAGCAGCACGGTCACTATTTTAGCAGTACGACACCAACGGGAAGAAGACTACCATTAGTCAGGTTTTTTATAGCTGTTGTGGCCATGACACCATTGAGATAGGTTGAATTTCTGCACCGACCCTGTAAATTCAGAAAATACCCAATTAGACAAGTCCACTTTTGATCGATAATCGGTTAGGTTGGAGGTGTCACAAAAGGTGTTAATCGTATGAACATGGATGGTTGAGGACAATCTCCTCTAATTTTTCCACCAGATAGAGGGGGAGGGATAGGAGTGGATAGTGAACTTGCTGCTGTTTTTTGTTTAGCGTGATCACTGTTTTTATGTGCTGTATCGTTGGATGCTGTGTGTCAAAGCGAATGGCAAGTGGTGCTTTTTTGCTCCCCATAAACTGATGTAACGATTTTAGTGATCCGGTCGCTCCGGATTTTACCTCTATGGGAACGATCTCCCCTCCAATGGCGACAACAAAGTCCAATTCAGCATTTGTTGCCTTCCCTTCACGTAACCAATAATTTAATTCTCGGTTCGGTTTGTCTGCAATCATCGCCTGTAGGTGCTGGCCAATAAATTGTTCGGCAACAGCTCCCTGATTGACCAGTTTGATATCGTCAATCTGGGTGAGGTTGCGCCAGTCTAAGCCGCAAATGGCATTCATCAATCCCACATCAAGAAAAAGTAACTTGTAGACTTTTTCCTCAATATCTGCTTGCAGTGGTAACCCGGAGCAGTGACTATGGATGACTTTACTGACAACCCTGGCCATTGCTAACAGCTCAATATCCTTTTTAATGGTCACGCTTTGATCGTGTTTGGAAATGTGGCTGTACTTTATTTTTATACCGACATTCCGGGCGGCAAAATTAAAGACATTGAGCATACGGTTCAGATTTCTGGAACCGGTGTATTTTGGAAAATCATCACGATAAGTATCGATGATGGAGTTGTGGACTTCGCTGACTTGTTTGTAACTGCGGGTCTCTGCAAAAACTGCAACGGCCTCAGGCATGCCGCCAATATAGTAATAGGATCTGAGTAACGCCAATAACCGTTGATGAGCAACTTCACTGATTTTGTGCCCCATTTTATAACCGTTGATGAGGTCATATAGTTGCTCCTCTTCTATTGCCAGGAGAAATTCACTGAAAGTCATTGGCCCCATATGCAAATACTGGATTCTACCAACGGGCATGGAGAAGGAGTGATCTGCCAAGGTAAATTCTAATAAAGATCCGGCACCGATAACTGGGAGTTCCGGCTTCTCCTCGTAGAAATACCGCAACGCGGCAATGGCTTCAGGAACAGCTTGTATTTCATCGAAAAACAACAGGGTATCATTGTTGATCTTGCCCATTTTCGGCATGAACTCAATATGTTGAATAATCAGCTCGGGGTTTTTAACCGAGAAAATATCAGTTAGTTCAGGGTAACGTTCTAGATTTAGATTGCGCAATGACTTTTGACTTTGCTGGGCGAACAATTCAACCAACGTCGACTTGCCTACCTGTCTGGCTCCACGAATAATAAGTGGTTTGCGGTTTGTCTTTTGCAGCCAGTTGTTGAGAAATTGCAATTGGTGTCGTTGCATTGTGAGACCTTTTAGTGTGTGGAAGTATCAAAACACAGGTAAAATATCATATTCAGAGTATTATTTCAATGGGGTGTTTGCTGTTTTGAAAGGAGTGCATCCGGCATGAAACAACGTGTCTAGCATTTGCGGTTTTTTTGACGAGCACCAACCATTTTTTAGAGCCACGCGCACGGACAAAGATGATCTTGGCCATGTTGCTTTGCTTCAGTCGGTGTGCGATGCGCTGATTATCAAAGAACGAATTAATTTGGTTTTGACATGATACAGTCTCTGTTACAATTTGATCCAAAACATCATTTCCTTGCTAATAATAGGTTGTTTGGTGATAACCTATTATTACTACAGTTGTGGTGCTTTTATTGATAATTTCAATATGTTATATGTTTTTGCGGCCTACGAAAGTTGAGTTGTGCAAGCAATGAAAAAGAGAGTTGTGATGATAAAAGGTTTTTTTACGCTATTCAGTATTTTTATGTTGCTTGCAGTTTCTGCTGCTGCAACTGCGGGGGGTATTTCTGGCGCCGAGCCTTCGGATGAACCAGGAAATGCGGTGGCTTATTCAGGTAAAACGTATACCGACCCCATTACCGGAATGGAGTTTGTGTTGGTTAGAGGGGGGTGTTACCAAATGGGGAGTCCCGCTACGGAAGTCGATAGAGATGATGATGAAGGCCCAATCCACAAAGTATGCGTTGATGATTTCTATATCGGAAAATACGAAGTGACACAGTCTCAGTATCAAAAGATTACCGGCAGCAACCCGTCATATTTCAAGGGCAAGAATCGCCCAGTGGAAAAAGTTAGTTGGAACGATGCCCAAAGCTACATCGCTAAACTGAACAATAAAAGTGGAAAAAGTTACCGTTTACCCACTGAAGCTGAGTGGGAGTATGCCGCCCGCAGCGGTGGTAGAGGAGAAAAGTGGGCTGGCACCAACAGCGAATCTTCACTTGGAAATTACGCTTGGTATAATAGCAACAGCGGGATCAAAACCCACTCAGTCGGACGGAAACGGGCCAACGGGCTGGGACTCTATGATATGAGTGGTAACGTCTGGGAATGGTGTTCGGATTGGTACGAAGAAGATTATTATAAGCAGAGTCCCTGGAGTAATCCGCAAGGCCCCAGTACAGGCTCGTACCGCGTGTTTCGCAGTGGTTGCTGGAGTAACGACAAGGGGAGCCTGCGTTCGGCTAGTCGTTACAGGAACTTTCCCGACAATCGCTACTATTACTTGGGTTTCCGGCTGGTTCTCCCTGCAGTACGGTCCCTATTTTAGCAATACGACACCAATGGGAAGAGGACTACCATTAGT
>Ga0256840_1001051_pt1 | contig 26857 bp, 28 predicted proteins | sample 355202metaG_FD_185969 | JGI IMG/M metagenome (GOLD analysis project Ga0256840, IMG submission 185969) | Hydrothermal vent microbial communities from Mid Atlantic Ridge, Atlantic Ocean - 355-202 | ecosystem: Environmental > Aquatic > Marine > Hydrothermal vents | place: Atlantic Ocean: Mid... | reverse complement strand
GTTTATGCTGTTCTTGGTGTTTAGTTTTTTCTTTATTGCTTTTAGTATTTAGTTCCTCTTTTACTCTTTTCTTTGTTTTACTGCGTTTGGATTGCTTTTAATTAGATTTTCTGTGTTATTATTTCATATATAATTTTAGGATGATATATGAAGCAATATATAAAAAACCAAGTAAAAAAATCGTATGAAACAAAACAAGAAATATATAATAATGACGAACTACTTAATAAAATTGTTGAAGTAGCACAAAAATGTGTTGCTCTTTATAAGACAGATAAAAAAACTATTTTAGCTGGTAATGGTGGTAGTGCAGCTGATGCACAACATATTGCAGCTGAGTTGGTTGGTCGGTATGGTTTTGATAGACCTTCCATTCCATCTTTAGCATTAACAACTGATACATCTTGTTTAACAGCAATTGGCAACGATTATGGGTATGAGCAGATTTTTTCACGCCAACTTGAAGGAATGGGACAAGCTGGTGATATATTTATTGGTATCTCAACTTCAGGAAACTCTTTAAATATCATAAAAGCTTTCGAATCAGCCAAGAAAAAAGATATTTATACCGTTGCGCTAGTTGGACGCGATGGTGGTAAAATGGCTACGATGGCAGATGCATCAATTATTATTCCTTCTGACTCTACACCTCGAATTCAAGAATCTCATATTCTTATAGGCCATATACTTTGTGACATAATAGAAAAGGAAATTTTTGCTGATGGTGTTAGTGTTAAATAATGAAAAAAGCACTTTTCTTAGATAGAGATGGCGTTATCAATATTGAAAAAGATTATCTCTATAAAGTAGAAGATTTTGAGTTTATTGATGGCATATTTGAATTATGTAAATATTATCAAGACTTGGGCTATCTTATCATTGTGGTAACTAATCAGTCTGGTATTGCTAGAAACTTTTACAATGAAAGCGATTTTGATATTTTGATTAGATGGATGATAAATGAATTTAATAAAAAAAATATTATGATTACTCATGTCTATTATTGCCCTCATCATCCGGATATTACTGGAAACTGTGAGTGTCGTAAACCAGAACCTGGTATGTTTATAAAGGCAAAAAGGGATTTCGATATTGATTTATCCCATTCTGTTATGATAGGGGATAATGAAAGGGATATTTTAGCTGCTTTGAATGCTGGTATCAGAGAATCCTACTTGTTAAATGAAAAGCAAAATATCAAAGAATCAAAAGCTACTAGAATTGTAAGTAAATTAGATGAAATTTGGAAAAAATAAGTATGTTAATATTAAATAGTGGCGGTACTTTTAATAAACGCTATGATCCTGTATCTGGCAAGTTGGAAGTACCTTATGATAATAGGGCGCTTGAAAGTATATTAAAAAGCACTCATAAATCATATCAGCTTGCTGGTGTAGTTTATAAAGATAGCCTTGATATGGATACGAATGATAGAAAAATGATTGCAAATATTATTTTTGAATCAAATGAAAAAGCATTCGTAATTGTGCATGGGACTGATACAATGCATATTACAGCAGAGTTTTTAGCTGAAATTTTTGAGGATAGAGTAATAATTCTGACTGGAGCGATGAAACCTTTTGAAATTGATAATATTGAAGCTAGTCTGAATATGGGTATGGCAATTGGCTATGCAAATGCTCAAAAGCAAAATGGTGTTTACATTTGCATGAATGGCTTGACCCTACCATGGAATCAAATTGATAAAAATAGAGAAATGGGAAGATTTGAACTTGTCAGATAAAATTGAATGTGATCATTGTCATTTAGAATTTTCAAAAGATGTTATGATAGAAGATGAGGGACATTATTTTTGTTGCAATGGCTGTCAAGGTGTTTTTCATTTACTTTCAGATGAAGGCTTAGATAGCTTTTATAAAAAGGCAAAAGGCGTTAAACTAGACCCTCAAACGCAGCAGTTTGAAGATTCATCTAATTTTGATGCACCTGCTTTTTATGATAAATTTGTTAAACGTACTGATGATGGTTTTAGTGAAGTTTCTTTAATAATTGAAGGTATTCATTGTGCAGCTTGTGTATGGTTGAATGAAAAAGCCCTTATCAATATGGACGGGGTAGTAGCTACAAATATTAACTATACAAATAACAAGGCAAAAATTGTCTGGGATAATGATGTTGTTGCTCTTTCTAAAATTATTGATATGATTCGTGCGATTGGTTATAACGCATATCCCTATGATGCTTCTCTTCAAGAATTAAAAGCTAATGAAGAGCGAAAAGATTATTATCTTCGTATCGCTGTTGCCGTTTTTGCAACTATGAATATGATGACTATTATGGTTGCCCAATATGCTGGTTATTTTTCAGGTATTACAGAAGATATAAAACATATCTTAAATATTGGCGAATGGGTACTATCAACGCCTGTTCTTTTTTACAGTGGATGGCCCTTTTTTAAGGGTATGTATTATGGGTTAAAAACAAAAACAGTAAATATGGATACACTGGTTGCCACTGGTTCATTATTGACATATATTTATTCTATTTATATTACCTTAACTCGCACGGGAGAGGCCTATTTTGATTCGGTAACGATGATAGTTACTTTTGTGTTAGTAGGAAAATTTTTAGAGGCATTGAGTAAAAAAAGTATTGCAGATACATTGGATATTATGAGTAAAAATTTACCTAGCGATGTTAAAGTGGTTGTTAACAATGAGGTAGTTACTAAAAATGTAAATGATATTCTTATCGGAGATATAGTTTTAATTAGTGCAGGAGAAAGAGTTGCCCTTGATGGTGAGCTTCTTGAAGGAAATGGAACTTTTGATGAGTCTTCTCTTACTGGTGAGAGCGAGCCGATATATAAAAGTGTAGGTGACTCTATCATTAGTGGTACTGTAAGTATTGATGCTGATATAAAGTATAAAACTACAAAAGATTATGCACATTCTACTATGAGCAATATTGTTTCTTTGTTGGAAAATGCTATGAATAATAAGCCAAAAATACAGCAACTTGCAAATAAACTCAGTGAATACTTCTCTTCAACAATTTTACTCCTAGCAGCGATTACTTTTGTTGGATGGTATTTTTACTCCTCTAATTTTGAACAATCTTTTATTACCGCAATTTCTGTAATAGTTATAGCCTGTCCATGTGCTTTAGCCTTAGCAACTCCTGTAGCAACTCTAGTGGGACTGTCAATAGCATCCAAAAAGGGGATACTATTTAAAGAAGCATCACAACTAGAAACTATGGCTAATGCCAACATTTTGGCCTTGGATAAAACAGGAACGATTACACAAGGACGTCCTCAAGTAGTAAATGAAAAAGTGTTAGAAAAATTTGATACTTCATTACTCTATTCTTTATTATCCAACTCTAAACATCCTATAGCAAAAGCCGTTGTAAGTCATATTTATGATGAAAATTTACACTGTTTTGAATTAGAAAGTTTAAAAAATATCCCTTCTCAGGGAATTACAGCGATGTATAATGGAAAAATGCTTGCAGGTGGTAATGCAAAACTTATGAAAACTATAGGGATTGATGTTGAGAGTAGTAGTAAAAATAGTGAATTTTATTTTGCTTATGGAGAAAAACTACTCGCTAAATTTGAACTTTTTGATATGCCACGTGAGGATGCAATTGAAGCAATAGTAAAAATTAAAAAGATGGGTATAGATGTGATAATGTTGACAGGTGATCATAAACAAAGTGCTCAAAAAGTTGCTTCTTTAGTTGGCATTACTAATTTTGAAGCAGAACTTTCACCTGAACAAAAAGCAAATTATATAGATAAACTTCATGAAGAAAAGAATGTAGTTGTGATGGCAGGAGATGGGGTGAATGATATTTTAGCTCTTGCAAGTAGTGATATAGCTATAGCCATGGGTAATGGAAGCGATATAGCTATAGAAGTCAGTGATGTTGTACTGCTTAATGATACGTTTAGTTCGCTTTATGACAGTTTTAAAATTTCACAAAGAACATTTAAAATGATAAAGCAAAATTTAGGTCTTTCCTTAGTCTACAATATGGTCACCATTCCTCTAGCAATAGCGGGATATATCATACCGCTTATCGCCGCAATATCGATGAGTCTTTCTTCTTTGTTAGTTGTGGGTAATTCAATGCGTATAAAATTAGGATATAAGGATAAATAATGGACAGTTGGGTTATAGGTATGATGATGAGTGTTTCTATTTTTTTGGGAAGTATAGCACTTGTGGCTTTGTTATGGGCAATAAAAAAGGGTCAGTTTGATGATGAAGAAAAATTTTTGAATGCTGCTTTGTATGATGATGAAAATGAGTTAAATGATGCTGCAAAAAAAGAGAAAAAGAGAAAAGATGCTAGTAAAAAGAAAGAATATATACCAGAATAACCTATACCTCAAAAAAGCAATAAACCCACCATCGCCTGCACGATGGGAGTATAATTACTTATATAAAAAAATTATTTACCAATAGTTTTTGAAAATGCTTCTAGGTCAGCATCTGAATAACGAGCAACTTGACCTTTCATGATACCTTTCATTGGTCCACCAAAAGTTCCAGCTTTGTAACCTTTAAGAGCTTCAGCGATTTCAGCATGAGTCATCTCAGATACAACTTTAGATTTACCCATAGCGTGTTTTTCAAAGTTAGCACCATGACATGCTGCACATGCTTTTCCATTTACTGCAGCAGATGCAGCTGTTACTAATGCTAATGTTGCTATTGAAGCGATTACGATTTTTTTCATTTTATTTCCTTAATATAAAGTTTCATTTGCATTATATTAGTTAAATTCTTAAATACTTGTTAATGAATTAAAAGGTATCATTTTATTTAAATTAATTTATTATGGATGTGAATATGCGATACATTGAAGACGATTTAAAAGATAAAACAATTCTGATTACAGGAGGTGCTGGGTTTATAGGCTCAAATCTGGCATTTTATTTTCAGCAAAATCATCCTGATGCAAAAGTGGTCATACTTGATAGTTTCAGAAGTGGTGAAACACTGAGTAATGGTAATCTTAAAAGTTTTGGACATTTTAAAAACCTTATTGGTTTTACTGGCGAGATAATTAGTGGTGACATTAACGATAAAGATTTACTTCTTGATTTAGAAATAAATTATGATTTTGATTATATTTTTCATGAAGCAGCTATCTCAGATACAACTGCCCAAGAGCAAGATTTGATGATAAAAACAAATGTAAATGCTTATAAAGATTTACTTGACTTGGCTGTAGCGCATAATGCAAATATGATTTATGCTTCTTCAGCAGCAACATATGGAAATGCAGAGTCGCCACAAAAAATTGGTCGTGAAGCACCAAATAATGTGTATGGTTTTTCAAAACTTTCTATGGACCATTTAAGTCGTGAATATATGAAAGATTGTGATATTAATATTGTCGGTTTACGTTACTTCAATGTTTATGGTGCAAGAGAGTATTTTAAAAACACAACTGCTTCTATGATTTTGCAATTTGGACACCAGATATTAGCAGGAAAAAATCCTCGTCTTTTTGAGGGTAGCGATAAAATATTACGTGATTTTATCTATATAGAGGATATCATTCAGGCAAATATAAAAGCAATGCAACCAAATACAAGTGGAATCTATAATGTGGGAACAGGTAAAGCACGAAGTTTTCAAGATATAGTAGATATCTTACAAAAAGAACTTGGTACTTCTCTTGAATGTGAATATATACCAAATCCTTTTATAGGCTCTTATCAGTTTCATACAGAAGCAGATATTGCAACTACAAAAGAAAGTTTAGGCTACGAACCAGCTTATGAAATGGAAGATGGTATCAAGGCTTATGTAAATGAGATAAAACGTATATATGAAACAGAAGTGAAAAAATAGTTTATGGATATTTTAAAAACAGCAAAGCCTAATATCTTAGTTATTGGTGATTTGATGATTGACCATTATCTTTGGGGGAGTTGTGAGAGAATCTCTCCTGAAGCACCTGTACAGGTTGTTGATATTAACAATGAGACGACGGTATTAGGTGGCGCGGGAAATGTTATAAACAACCTTAAAGCCTTAGGAGCAAATGTTAGTGTCAGTGGTGTTATTGGTGATGATGATAATGGTACTGAACTCGTAGAAATGCTCCATGATATTGCAGTAGATACAGATAATCTCATAATTCAAAAAGAGCGAAAAACATCTAAAAAAAGTCGTGTTATTGCGGTAAGTCAGCAAATACTTCGCTATGATAAAGAGAGTAAAGATGACATTACTCAAGATTCTGTAGAACATATTTTACAAAAATTAGAAAATGAAATATCAAAATTTGATGTTATTGTTTTGTCTGATTATGGGAAAGGTGTATTGACAAAGGAGCTTTGTCAAAGAGTTATCGCCCTGTCAAACGCAGTAAATGTAAAAGTATTGGTTGATCCTAAGGGCAGTGATTTTTCAAAATATCGTGGTGCGTATCTTCTTACTCCAAATAAAAAAGAGGCAATACTTGCAACGGGGATAGAAATAAAAGATGATGATTCATTACAAAAAGCATTGTTACAACTGAAAAAGGAATGTGATTTAGGTATTTCGCTTATCACGCTATCAGAAGATGGAATAGCTCTTTATGATGATGAAGTAAAAATTTTTCCAACAGTGGCAAAAGAGGTTTTTGATGTGACAGGTGCTGGAGATACTGTCATTGCGTCTATTGCGTTTAGTCTGAGTGTTGGCAAGACAATTGATGAAGTGGCAAAATTTGCCAATCTTGCAGCAGGTGTTGTTGTTGGAAAAATTGGTTCTGCAACCGTTACTATGAATGAGATAGAAGAGCATGAAGCTTCTTTGCATAAAAGTACTTCAGATGCACATATTAAAAATTTTGAAGATATTGAAAGTATTGTCAATAGATGCCGTGTAAATGGAAAAAAAGTCGTATTTACAAACGGTTGTTTTGATATTTTGCATGTTGGTCATGTAAAATATCTTCAAATTGCTAAAAGTTTTGGAGATATCTTAATCGTTGGGTTAAACTCAGATGCTTCGGTCTCAAGACTAAAAGGTCCTTCCCGCCCGGTAAATATTGCTGAAGATAGAGCGTATTTGTTGGCTGCATTGGAAGCTGTTGACTTTGTAGTGCCGTTTGAGGAAGACACTCCTTATGAGCTTATCAAGATGATAGAGCCAGATGTTTTAGTAAAAGGTGGAGATTACGAAGGTAAGGTCGTTGTCGGTACAGAATTTGCTAAAGAATTAAAACTTGTAGATTTTGTCGATGGCAAAAGTACAACAAAAACAATAGAAAAAATACAAGGAAATAAATGTTAAGAAAAATTGCTTTAATCTGTTTGATAACTGTCTCAGTATTTGCAATGCATAGAGCTGAAGTAAATATTAATGATACAGATTTGGAATTAGGTATTGGATTAGATATTGGACAATTTAATACAAATGTAGAACCAGATACAATGTTCTTAGGTGTAAAAATATTAAATGCTGATAATACGCATAGTTCATCATCAGGATATAAAAATGATCCTTATTATGAGATGAGTTTTTTGATGAAAAGAGCAGTTTCAAATAATGGTCTAAGTTTTGGAATGGGTGTCAAAGCAAACTATACAAAAGATTTTGCATCAATGCCTTTAGGATTAGAAGCAACATATAAAATACCGGCAAAAGGCATCGTACCGATGTACTTAAATGCTGATGTCTATTATGGACCTAAGGTTTTAAGTTTTGGTCACGCAGATAGGTTTTACGAATATCGTGTTAATTACGATATAGAATTAATTGAAAATGGTCGCGTTACAGTTGGTTATCGCTCAGTTAATACTAATTATGATGACGGAAGAAAAGATTATATATATAACAAATCTTTCTACTTTGGCTTTAAATTTTTATTTTAAAGCGCCAACTCTTTTACAGCTTCTATAACTTCTAGGGCTGTAATCTCTTTCATACAGTTATGATGTTTAAGTGGACACTCTCGCTTCATGCAAGGGCTACAGTCCATTTCATGTCTTACAATTTTACTCTTTTTGTTCATCCATTGTGAAGTCTCTTTATATCTTGTAGGTCCAAATATAGCGACTGTGGGTACTTGATACGCTGCTGCTACATGCATAGGTCCACTGTCGTTTGTTATGAAAAGTGAACATCCTCCGATATTTGCGCATAACTGTTGGATGTTTGTTTTCCCTGCTATATTTTTATAGTTTGTAACATGCAGTGAGCGTAGATTGTCTTCTATCTCTTGCGCCATTGCGACTTCACCTGGTCCGCCAAAAATCACAATATCGTAATCTTTACTAAAATAAGACGCCACTTCCGCAAAACGCTCAGGATACCATCGCTTAGCACTTCCATAGGTTGCACCTGCGTTTATACCTAGTGTTGGCTTCTCAAAATGCTTTGCTTCTATGTAGAGCTTCAAAGGTGCAATTTCATAGGATTTTGTATCTGCATTTGCAAGTGCAATTTGGCAGTATTGTTTGACTAGATGCTGATTTGTTGCAATTTTTGGAGTATGAGAAAGTAATAGTTGGCTATGCCATGATTTTCTACTGCAACAGATGACGGTGTTTGTCAAACGCAGTAAAAGAGATGTGTAGATATTATCTCTAAAACTTACAGCCATATTAAACTCTCCCAGCTCTTTTGCTAGTTTGTAGGTTGCAAAGAGTCTTGAAGAAGCTTTTTTTGTCTCATCTATAACAGCTTTTTCACATAATGGATGATACTTTAATGCTTGGATACTTACAAAACTTCCTACAAAAGTAAAATGAACATCTTTATAATATGCTGCTAAAAGTTCTATGGCAGGTGTTGCCATAATGGCATCACCAAGCCAATTTGGTAAGATAACTAAGATTTTCATATCGTAGAATCCTTTTTAAAGATAAGCTTATAGAGCAAATGTGTAACAATCCAGACAATAAAAAATGAGGTAACAATATCACTGAAAAAATGCCCTCCAGCGATAAGACGGGCGAAACTTACTAAAATACCATAGGCAATTGCCAAGCTCATCCAAAATTTTCTTCTGCGTGTAACAAGTAGCGCAAATCCTACAAAGCTAAACGCAGCAGCAGTATGCCCAGAACTAAAAGAATGACCGTTTTGATTGCTAAGGATAAAAGCAGGTGTAAACTCTTTATCTCCTCCAAATTGTGTAATCTGTGCAGGTCTAGCACGTCCCCAATGATCTTTGAGTGTTGCATTTACAATAAGTCCCGGAGCAATACTTAAAACAAGGACAATATAGATAATGACTTTTGTGTCTATATTGAGAATGTGTTTGTGTTTGATTCTATTGTATAGGTAAATTCCAAGGCTGGCTAAGGTAAACGCAGTGAGTAAAACTTTTACAGAATTGTAAAAAAATCTTTCATACAGAGAACCTTTAAGATAAAAATTTTCACCATTATAAAAAGGAGCAGAGATTGTAATGTCGATTTGTGGGAATAATACAAAAATAATGGACAGCACTAAGAAACTGACCCAGATATAAAGCTTTACATTAAAATAATTTTTGTTTAATAGTTTGATCATTGTGCATCTTTTATGAAAATATATAAAGGAGAAGAGTTGATATCTAAAATCTCTTCTTCTATTGGTTTACCTTCTTTTGAATAAACTACAAAAAACTCTTCATTTTTAAGGGTAGTTTCTTTGAGGGACCAGTGTATTTGAAGCAGTTGGTTATTTACTAAAAACTGTAGTATATAATAACTTCGCTTTATGTCCATTCTTAAAAACTGTGCATTTTTGAGAGTTTGAATCATGTACTTATATGTATAAAATGCATCACGTTTTCGTAAACCGTTTCTGTAGTCTAGCAGCCCATACCCTGGTGCTATTAATTGGTGCCATGAAACACTATCAACTTGTTGTGAAGCAAAAGCATGAAGATAATATCTCAGCATAAAATCAGCATATAAATCTTCACTGATACACTCATATTCACTTGTTGGGGCAAAAGGTGCTGTATTTGAGATGGGCCAGTTGGTCTCGGTGATATGGAGTTCTTGTTTTGTTTTTGGACTTATCCAGACTATGGTACTCAAAAGAGCTATCTTGTCAGCCAAGGTGAAGCCGAGCTGAGTGTTTTCAGGTGCACCACGTCTATCCACATACAAGAGTGCGGAGACACCATCGTATTTACACTTACAAAAGTTAAAAAGTGAGTGCAGTGTAAAGTGGTATTCAAAATCTATGACACCACTCCCTATGAGTTTAATGTTAGGAAATTGTTCTGTTTTTAAATCATATGCAATTTTATAAAAGCTAAGATATTCACCAACTGAAAAAAAACCCCATTTTGCACGGTTGATAGTGGAACCTATCTCATAGATGTCTACGAGTGAATCTAGGCTTGAAAAAATAGTGCTGAGGTCTTTTTTGGTTAATTGTAAATCTTCAACATGCTCTCTGTCTTGTAATATTTTGAGTGTAATTCTTCTATGCTTATTTTGTTCTAAAAAAGTTTTTAGTTCATCTAGTTTATCCATTTCCCAAAGTTTTAAACGCAGTAAAATGTGTTCTACTTCTAGCTCTTGGAGTAGCTTTAGTGTCTCTTGTGGTTCTTTTTCAAAATCTACGCCAAGAGAGAAAAATTCATTTGATTTTATAGTTTTTCTTCTAATGAAAGGTATCATGATTATAGAGAGCGGTAAGAGAACAAGAGAGTAAATAGCTGTTGCAAGAAGAGAGCTTAGCTCTTTTTTTCTCATTTTCTTTTTATAGTTTTTATCTTTTAGTTGTGCTGGTTGGTCTGAATAATCATCCCAAGAAAAAGGTTGTTGCATTATTTCATCCATTTTGTATTTTTTAGTAAGTTCTCAAGTTTTTTTGAGTTATTGTTTTCATTCGAGTTTAAAAAGTGTTTAAAATTATAATTAACAGTGTCTCTCCCATCAGTCATGATAATGTTTTCTCCTCTTTTTGCATATCTACATAATTAAGTGTATTTAAAAAGCCATTTTCTGTTTTGGTGCTATGAGGATATTTTTCCCACTCTTTGCCAGGAGAGTAGTAGGGTGCATGTGTTGAAGCTGTGAAACAAAAGCTCAAAAATGGTTCCTTGATTGTATGGAGTTTGCTAGATAAAAAGTGAAACATATCTCCATCCCAGACACCAAAATGTGGATGACCCTGTTCTTTGTGAGGTTGGGGCATATCTTCCGCTCCAAAATAGTTCCCAAATCTAACAGGCTGGATAACTCCTGTATAAATAGAAGTGATTCCTTCTTGTGAACGTTGTCCATTGACATGAAAATTCGTAAACAGTAAGCCTTCATTTGCCATCTTGTCCAAAGTAGGCGTGACTCCATAATCATTATGAGCAAGTGCATCAACATATTTGGCACTTAAGCTTTCTATCATAAGGATAACAATGTTGTAGCTGCGTTTAGCTTTTGGTTTATAGTGTCTCATCAGGGGATAGTTATTATCTGGATAGAGTGTTTTGTCTGAACGAATTGCATGCTTAACAATTTTTATAGCTTGTGGAAGTTTTATGCTAGAGTGGTTAATGCTTTTTCTATCACCAGCTCTATAAAAGCAGAAAAATCCATTCAGGGTTAGATTACCTGATTGTAATTTATTTACTGCAAAGGCATCTGAAACACCAAATGACATTCCCGTAAGCTTGCCACGAATACCAATAAAGGCAATTATAAATATAAGTAGTATGTTGATCCATTCTCTCTTTTTTGTCTCTTGATGGATGATTTTTGCAGAAAATATTTTAAAAAAAAGATAGATAATAGCAATGAAAATAAGTGTGCCAAAAAGTGTTTGTAAAGGATAGTAGTCTTTTGCCATATCAACTAGTATGCCAACATCATTGCCAATTATTTTGAGCTCATCACTGAGATGACGGTTGACAAAGCCAAAATAGAGTGCATCTCCAATATTGAAAAAGACAACACTGGCAATAAAAGTCCCCCATACAAGGCCTAAGGTTTTACGATAGGTTGTGTTGTAAACAAATCTAAAGGGTAAAAGTAGGCCTACCCATAGTAATGATGTAAAAGTGAAAATTATCATAATGTCAACACGAAAGCCCATTATAAATGAGACGAGTATTCCACTAAAATTTAGTGTACTAAAATAATCTAAATAAGAAAAATAAAAGAAAAGACGCACAGCAAACATGAAGATAAAGCTGAGTAAAAGTGCGCTAAGTACCTGTGTATATTTTGTTTGAAATGACATATTCTTATTATCCTTATTATATTCTAAGCCGAATTATATCCATTGTAATGTAAAATAGCACATAAACAAGAGGGAAGAGTAAAGTTTGAAAAATAAAATATCAGTTACTATTTTAACAAAAAATTCGCAAGAGTATATACTTGAGTGTCTTAATGCTTTAGTCGATTTTGATGAGATAATATTACTTGATAATGGTTCTACTGATAGAACTATGGATTTTGCGAAAGAATTTAAAAATGTAAAAATTTTTGAGCATAAATTTATTGGTTTTGGTCCTATGAAAAAGCTTGCTGTATCATTTACATCTAATGATTGGGTATTGTCTATTGACAGTGATGAGATTTTGTCTAAACAATTAACAAAAGAAATTTTAGACTTGAACTTAAAAGTTACATGTGTATACAGCATTTTAAGAGATAATTATTATAATAAGAAATTGATAAAAGCTTGTGGTTGGGATAATGATTATCAATTGAGACTTTTTAATAAAACAATGACAAATTTTAATGATAAACAAGTTCATGAAGGTCTTATTATTAATAAAAGTATGCAAACAATAAAATTAAACAATGCGTTTAAACACTATACTTTCAATGAAGTAGGACAATTACTTAAAAAAATGGATACATATGCAGCTTTATATGCAATAGAAAATAAAAATAAAAAGAGAGCAACCCCTTTTATGGCATTTATTAAAGCTACATTTGCATTCTTTAAAAATTATTTTCTACAAAAAGGTTTTTTATATGGATATGAAGGACTTTTAATTTCCGTTTCAAATGCTAATGGTGTATTTTATAAATATATGAAATTATATGAGGAAAATAATAAATGACGTGTTCTTTAATAATCACAACATACAATTGGCCAGAGGCATTAGAATTGGTATTACTAAGTGCTTTAAACCAAAAAGAGCTACCAGATGAAATTATTATTGCAGATGATGGTAGTAAGGATGAGACAAGGAACTTAATTCAAAAATACGCAGAGACAAGCATTGTACCAATTATTCATTCTTGGCAGCAAGATAAAGGGTTTAGACTAGCACATTCTAGAAATAGGGCAATTTCTAAATCGAGCAGTGATTATATAATTGTTGTTGATGGTGATATGGTTTTAGATGAAAATTTTATTTTTGATCACTTGTCCTGTGCACAAAAAGGAGTGTATATTCAAGGAAGTAGGGTTTTGTTAATGGATGGCATTTCTAAAACACTTATTAAGAATAAAAAAATACAAAAACTTTCTTTGTTCTCAAAAGATATAAAAAATAAACTAAATATGATTCGTATTCCTTTGATAACAAAGCTATATTGTTACTTTGAAAATAAGAAACTAAAAGGTATTAGGGGTTGTAATTTTTCATTATATAAAAGTGATATATATGCTGTTAATGGTTTTAATGAAGAGTTTGTTACATGGGGGAAAGAAGATAGCGAGTTTGTTCAGAGATTATATAATTCTGGGGTTAAAAGAAAAAATTTAAAATTTTCTGGTACACAGTATCATTTATATCACACAGAAGGAAATGCAAGCAATAATAACATTACTCTTTTAAATACTACAATAAACAATAATATTAAATGGTGTAATAATGGATTGGATAAATATTAATCTATAATTTCTTTACCTTTTAATCTCTTTTTAAAATTTTTTATTTTTTTATTTTTTTCTGAGTAAAAAATAACTTTTTCAATGAAGGATTTATCTGTTTTATAATATTTAATATATTCCATTGCTATAGTAGTTAAAACATCTTTAGATGCCCAAAGTTTTGAGAAATTTTTGGCTCTTTTTTCATTAGATAAAGTACCAAATTTCATTCTGTTTATATCAACTATTTTAAATAAATAGTTTCCACTTAAATCTTTTTGTATAAGTATATTGCCTGGGGAATAATCATCATGAAAAATACCATTATCGTGTAATTGTAAAGTAAACTTTGCAAATTCTTTAAAAATATTTGTTCTATCTTCAAAATTTATATCTAAAAGAGGTTCTCTAATCGTGAAGTCATATTGAAATTCTTCACTTATAAAGTAACTATCTTCAAGTAGACCACATTTATAAAATTCAATGTATCCTATGGGTTGTGGTACAAAATCTATGATTTTAAGCGAATAGTTATATGATTTTTTTGCTTTAGAATCTCTAAAAAAAGTGTAAACAAGCTTATTTATAATATTTGGAATTTTAAAAGATTTTACAACTAATTTTTGGGTGTGAAATTGTATGATTTTTATTTCATTCCTAGCTTTATGGATAGATAGAGAAGATATAGAAAATTTTTTTTGTATATTTATTACAAGCTGTTCATACTTTGTATTAATTATTTTTAGTTTTTTTTGCATAATCAATCTTTAATTTCTAGTTTTTGAATATTAAGGGTTTCTATAAATTGATAAGCACCCTCCACATCTTTATGTTTTTTGAGTAGTTTTGAACTTGGTATGTAAACATAACTAAAATTAGTTTTATTGTAAAGTTTTTGAAGAGTGAAAAAAGCTGTAGTCATAAAAGATACTATAGTTGATGGATATATTTTTTTCTCTAAAAAATATAATTCTATAGGCATATTAATATTTTTAATTTCAAATCTATCGGATACATATGATTGAAGTCGCTCAGAAATAATTTCAGATCGATGTGGTATATAAATAATTTTCTTATCGAATAGTTTGACAATCAAATCTAAATACAAAAAATAATCATCTTTAGATAAAAATTTTTTGCTTACTAATGGTTGCCCTAAGAGATAAAGACTAGAATCCTCTTTTGTAGTAGATAAATATTTTTTTTGAAAATGAGTTAAATTATTTTGTATGATTTTGGATGTTATAAATTCCTTAAGATCGAAGTATGTGAAAAAATGTATATCATCTTTTATAGATATTTTTAATCCAGCAAAGAGAAATCTGAGTTGTCGAAATTTAATTTCATTTAATTTATTTGGTAAAAATATATTATTATATCTTGTAATTGTTTCTACACCATCATCAATATAATAAGTATGATTTCTTTTTATGTTAGCAAGTAACAATTTATGAATACTTCCTAGATTACTGAAAAACAAATAATTATAAGTTTCTTTTTTGAGTTGATATGTAAATGAAATATATTCAAAATATTTAGATTTTTTTTTCTTTTCATTTACTCTTATAATCTTTTTCCATTTGTATAAAGCGATCAAATTATCCATTTGAATATTTGTATTATCTGTATCGTTGTATATGATTACTAAAATATTTTTTTTTAAGTTAAAGAATTCTATTGCTTCAAGTGAATTTATGATTTGTAATGGTGATCGTACAATAAAAAGGTTATTTAGAGTATTCAATTATTTCCTTTATTCATATTTATTTTCATATTTTTCTATTAATGATATTATAGATTTAACATTATCATGATTAGTATCTTTTATGCTGTTTTTATTTGAATTATTAAGATATATTTTTTCTGATACTTTAAAAATAGATTCTAAAAAATACTTGACTTCATGAAGATTGATTTGATAGTTATTCATGATTTTATTTAGAATAGCACTAAGTTCTGATGGAGACTGTACATGGAAAACACCATGACAATTTTTATACCACGGAAATCCAAAGATTATGGATGGTTTATTTCTAATTACAGATTCAAAACCAGCGGTACCTGTTATAGTTGCAACGGCAATTGAATTATCTATTAATGAAAAACTACTGATATCTGTATCGATGAAAACTATATTTTTTAAAAGTGCAATCTCTTGATAAAAACTTTTTAAGCGTCCCTGTTCACCCTGTAATTTTATTGAAAATTGTGATATATGTTCTTTTATGTAAATTTTATATCTGCCTATAGATAATTTAGAAAGCATATTGATAGCTAAAAATTGATCAGCAAAAATATCTCCCTCAGGAGAAGTGGATTTTTCAGGTTGATATTGTAATGGAAAATATATAAACTTATGAGTCAAATCAAAATTTTTTGTTGATTTTTTAACATATTTACTATATTCTCTTTGCAGAGTTATCTTGTAGAAGGTAGCCTTTAGCGCAGCATAGGCTAAATCTGTATTGCAATAATCTGATCGTATACTGTTGAACGGAGTTTTATAATAAGTTTCTTTTTGTTTTGACTTAAAATAGTATTTTATAAATTTTGTAAATGATTTTCCCAGTTTGTAAACATTATTTTGTTTATTCGCTTTAATAATTTTAGTCATATAGTATGGAGTTGCATTTTCATACGTACTATTAATTCTATCTATAAATTCATTAACTTCATCGCTAATAAACTCATCCTTAATTGTTTGCTTGTATGTATTTTTTAAGAATAATTCAGGATTATCTAAGTTAGAGGCCAAAAAAGTATTAGCATTGATATGTGTTGGTGATAATCTTAATATCTTTATCTTATTTTGTATTGCAACTGCATAAAGAATATATGTAAAAGGTGAATGAGGGGATTCATTGAAAATGATTATTTGTGGATTATGACCTTCAATATAGTTTAAAAGAAATTCTAAGATGCAATAGTATAATTGAGTTCTTTCAGAAGGATTAAAACTATATCCAGTTGCATCCATTCTATCCATCATTTTTATAGCTATTTTTTCATATTTTAAGTATTCCAATACAATATTTTTAGATAAGATTATTGTTTTTTTTAGAAGTTGGTTTTCAAGGATACCTCTATTTGCTTTATGAAAATCAAGCTTATCAATTGATGGAAACATTTGTGTTGCATAACTAATATTTTTACTGGTTGTTAACCATAATAATGGTTCCCATCCTTTTTCATCTTGAAAATATTTTGCAACATCAATCCAATCTAAAAGCTCTGATACACAATAAATTACTTTCATGATCTGCTATTGAAAGCTAACCTATCCCCAAACAAAAAATCCTTATCAGCTACTTTTCCCAAAACATCCCCCAAATACTTAGGATGCATTCCATACCCAGGTCGTACACTTCTTACATTCTCTTCTGTAAAAACCTCACCTTTCTTTATATCTTTAGCTACATAAAGACTACGAGAAAACTGTCTTGATTTTTTCTTTTGCTCTGTCATGGTGTAGTCAACTTTACCTAAAAGTTTTTCTGTATCTCTTACTGCTTGTATCATTTGTGCGAACTCTTCTTTATCCATGGAAAACTCTGCATCGGCTCCACCTATGGACTTGTCTAGTATGAAGTGCTTCTCTATCACTTCTGCACCTAGTGTTGTAGCAACTATAGGTGCTGTGCTTCCTAGTGTATGGTCTGAAAAACCAGATATAACTCCAAATGTTTGAGCGAGATTTGGGATTGTAAGTAAGTTTGCATCTTCTAGTTTTGCTGGGTATGCACTTGTGCATTTTAGTAAAACTATATCTTCATTTCCTTCACTTTTACAAATATCAACTGCATCTTGTATCTCATCTATGGTAGCTATTCCTGTTGAGATTATGATAGGTCGCCCTTTGGATGCTGTATAGCGAATAAGCTCATAATCTGTAATCTCAAAAGAGGCTATCTTATATGCTGAAGGCTCAAACTGTTCTAAAAAATCAACTGCCGTTTTATCAAAAGGAGAAGAAAATATATCTATTTCTATCTCTCTAGCATATTCAAATAACTCTTTATGCCACTCCCAAGGAAGATAAGCTTCTTTATATAAATCATAAAGCTTCCTATCATCCCAAAGTGTTCCACCTTTGATGATAAAGTCCTCTTTATCACAATCAAGTGTTAAGGTGTCTGCTGTATATGTTTGAAGTTTTATAGCATTTGCTCCTATCTCTTTAGCAGCTTTTATAGTCTCTTTTGCTATTTCTATCTTTCCACCATGATTTGCACTCAATTCTGCAATAATATATGTACCATCTTTACTTAAATCAAAATTACCTATTTTCATTTTTTAACTCCATGCATATGACTTCTTTGTTATTTATGATTTTTTTATTAACTTCTTTAAAATGGAATTTTTTATGTAAATTTCTTACTTGCATATTTTCACTAAAAACTTCAAGCTTTAATACTTTTGCTTTTAATACATCAAAAGCATATTCTATTGATAGCTTTTCCAATATCCTTCCCACTCCTGGAATTTTTGCATTTGGATTAGAATATAGACCGAATTCTATGATTTCATTTGTATCTTTTAGATTATAAAAATCTATAACACCTAAATATTCTTTACCGTGTTTAACTAAGAAGTATATCTTATCATTACATGTTTTTAGTTTTTCAATAAAAGACAAGTGGTCGCTTAACTGTATATTCTTAGTTGTATACATCCATTTCTTAATTTCAGGATGATTCCTCCAACCTAAAATCATTTCCTTTTCATTTAAAGTAAGCTCTGTAAAATTAATTAATTTAAATTTATCTTCCATCTAAAATTCCTTTTATATATATTTTTAACTTATAAAATTCACTTGTTTTTATTGCAGAAAAACCATTTTTATTTAAGTATGTAAACATTTCTCTTTGATTATCAGCCGTTTTTATAGCGATAAAAGGTACATTTAAAAAATACACCTCATTCACAGTCACACTTGGAGTAACTATAGCTACTCTACTTTGGTTTATAAGCTTTGCTATTTCGTTCGAGTTTACAAAGAGTGATATATTTTCTTTATCTTTTACATACTCTTGTAAACTCTCTAAGTTTCTGTTCGCATTTGTAGTGACAAGAGCTACTTTTTTATCTTTTGGTAAAGTTTTTAAAATCTCTATGTTTAGATTTGCTGTATCTGCCCCACCCATCGCCACAAAAAAGTCATAGATTTTTTCTCTCTTTAGCTCTTTTTCTTTTAAAAACTCATCTCGTAAAAGAGTATATTTACTTCCACATCGCAGTTCGCACCACTTTGGAACTAACTCTTCATACCTTTTCTCATCTGCACTTATGTTATGGTTTAAGAGTATATCACAATAGTGTTTCTCATAAGTATCATCAAAGCTAAGAATTTTTAATGTTGGATTTTGAGTTTTTAATTGCTTTTCATCATCATAGCTTATATCATAGTGGTCTATCACCAGTAAGTCTATATGATGTCTGTTTATTGTCTCATGTAACTCATCTATATCATTTGAGCGTAAAGTCTCTATTTCGTATCCAGCTTCACTTATTTTATGGTTTATATTTCCTTCTAAATCTCTTGTGGCAAATATTATATTTGAATCTTTGTATTGAGAGGCTAGAACTAAATCTCGCATAATGTGACCTGTTCCTATGATTGATGAGGAGTCGGTTCTAAAGAGGATGGTCTTTACTATTGACATTTGGACATTTCTTGTGCTATAATACTGATCGAAATTCGACATCTAGTCGCTCCCCTTCTCTTTTAGAGTAGGGGTTACTACTTCACAATATCTTTCTACTAACTTCTTAAATTCACCTTGACTTAATGTTGCTAACTTGTATTTTATTCGCTTACTATCAAATGCTTTTGACTGTAATAAAAGTGCTGAATTTTCACGATTTTTAAAATGAATAGTATGAAAGAAGAAACCATTTTTAATTTTACTACTTAATGGAATACCTAAAAAAAGATGCTTGTTAAACTTCTTTACAACCACCACAGGTCTTAAGAATTCTTCACCTTTTCCATACTGTTCAAAGCCTATATTTTGACCCATAGATAAAAAAAGTATCTCCCTTTCATTAAACTGTATTTGGTTTCTTTTTTCTATATTTTGCTTAAGTCTATTCCATCTATCATATATAGTTTGATTTATAGTCGAGTATAACAATTCTGCTCTTTGCCAATCTTCCAGAGTATCTATATCTTGGACTAAATGTCGAGGTAAAATAATTGGTATACTTATATCACTAAAAACAACACTGTTTTTAGACAGTTTAGCTCGTTCTCTATTTTCCCAGTAAAACTGTCCTGCATCTTGGTATGCTTCTTCTAAATCTTGTGAACGGGATGTATAATGTTCAGGAATGAACATCTCGCATCTACCATCTTTGTTTAGCTTAAAAGTTCTCTGAATCGGAAAAGGCATAGATGTTGCACTAAAAGCATTGACTGCGTTTGAGTTTTGTAATGACTTATATCCTTCTATGAGATACTCTTTTTGAAGAAGTGGAGCCGTTGCATAGATAGTACAAATATACTCGTAATATTCACCTTTCTCTTCAAGATATTTTATAGCATGGTTTATGACATCTTGAGTACCAGTAAAATCATCACTAAGCTCTTTTGGTCTTAAGAATGGAACTTGTGCACCATACTCTTTTGCTATTTTTGCTATTTGTTCATCATCTGTAGTCACTATTACTTTTTCAAATAGTTTTGATGCGAGAGCCACTTCTATGGAGTAAGCTATAAGAGGTTTTCCAAAAAAATCTTTTATGTTTTTCTTTGGTATCCTCTTACTTCCTCCACGAGCGGGAATAATAGCTATAGCATTTTTAGCCATTTATCAACTCCAGTAAAGTATTAATTACATACTCTTGTTCTTCATCATTCAAAAGTGGGTACATTGGAAGAGAAAAACATTTTTCATAATAGTTGTCCATAACTGGAGTGTATTCGTCTCCATATCCTAAACGCTTATAGTATGGTTGCTTATTGATTGGCATATAATGAAGCTGAATACCTATCTTTTTTTCTCTTAATCGATTAAAGAGTTTTTCTCTTGAAATAGCTGTTTTTTCAAAATCAATTTTTACAACATAAAGATGATAAGAAGATTTTCCATTGTAAGTATAAAGTGGTTTGACTGATGTACCCTTAAATGTTTTATCATACTGCTTTGCAATTTCTACTCTTCTGCTTATCATACCATCTAGTCTTTGAAGTTGCGAAAGACCTAATGCGCATTGTATATCTGTTATACGATAGTTAAATCCTAAGTCTCGCATCTCATATTCCCATGGTTTCATCTCTTGAGTTTTTACCATACCATGGTTTCTAAGAGCCAAAAGTTTTTCATAAATCTCTTTTGAATTTGTAGTTATAGCACCACCCTCACCAGTTGTCATATGCTTTACAGGGTGAAACGAAAGAATAGATATGTCACTGTTTGTACAAGAAGCAGCTTTAACATCTCCATCATATGCACCTATAGCATGTGCACAGTCTTCTAATATTCTGAGCTTGTATTTTTCTCTAAGGTATTTTAACTTTTGTTGATTAATCATATTGCCACTAAATGCCACTGGATATATAGCTTTAATGGATGAGTTAGAGATAAGAATCTCCTCACATTTATCTAGGTCAATGTTTCCATCTTCTGCTATATCTACGAAGAGTGGTTTTGCTCCAGCATAAAGTATAGCATTTGATGTAGCTAAAAAGGAGTTTGGTACTGTTAATACTTTCTCTTCCTTCTCTAGTAATACTAAAGAAGCTAAATGAAGGGCAGCAGTCCCATTTGATACTGCTACAACATACTTTACTTCGCAGTAATTAGCTAAAGCTTCTTCAAACTCTCTTACTTTTGGACCTGTTGTAAGATAATCAGAGTTTAATGTTTCTACTACACTATCGATGTCATCTTGTGCTATGTATTGTTTGCCATATGGAATCATTTTAAGCCTTGAAATTAGGGTCTATATGTTCTACAATAAGTTGTCTCAACCCTTCAACTGTTTCCCATTCAGTATTTGTTCCAGAGTTGTATTTAAAGCCAAAAGGTACTTTTTTGGCTTTATGATGTTTCATGTAGTCTTCTTCACTGTAAGTAAAAGATACAGAGGGAAGAATCGCATAATAAGGTCCCAAATCAATAGTTTTTAAAGAATCTGCGTCAGTAATCATCTCTTCATGTAGTTTTTCACCAGGACGAATGCCAACTTCCTTGATGGTACATTCTGGTGCTACAGCTTTGGCAATATCTAATATTTTATAAGATGGTATCTTAGGAATAAATATTTCACCACCTAGATGATTGTCAAGAGCAAACATTACTAAATTAACACCATCTTGTAGTGAAATATTAAAACGAGTCATCTCATTGTGAGTGATAGGTAAAACACCTTCTTTTTTCTTATCCATAAAGAAGGGTATAACACTCCCACGAGAACCCATTACATTACCATAACGAACAATACTAAAGCGAACTTCTTTAGCCCCACGAATATTATTTGCTGCTGCAAAGAGTTTGTCTGATGCTAGTTTGGTCGCCCCATATAGGTTAATAGGAGCACATGCTTTATCAGTAGAAAGGGCAACTATATCACGTACACCACATGAAAGAGCAGCATGTATGACATTTTCTGCACCATCGATATTTGTACGAATGCATTCCGTAGGGTTGTATTCAGCTGTATCAACCTGCTTAATTGCTGCTGCATGTATGATAATATCAACACCTTCACAGGCCTGCGTTAAACGCTCTTTATCTCGAACATCACCGATAAAAAATCTTAATTGTGGATATTCATTTTGTGGATATTTTTGTCGTATGATAGACTGTTTTAACTCATCACGAGAATAAAGAATAATCTTTTTAACATCTGGATATCTATCTAAAATAGTCTCAATGAATTTTTTTCCAAACGAACCCGTTCCACCTGTTATCAGTACTGCTTTATTATCAATCATCTTTTTCCATTTTTTGAAATATTATAAGCTAATTATAGCTAAAATCATTTAATTTCAAGCTGTTGAGATTGAAAAAAATATTTTCTAATAACTAATAATGAAATTATATCTTCCCTTCTTTTGTCTTTAAACTGTCTTACATGGGAATTCGCATTTTTTATTATCTCTTTTGCTTCATCTATATGAGTAGAATAGTAATTTACTTTTTCTTCTAAATCTGAATAATTATCTTTGAGTAAAACATAATGATAATTTGGGATGAGAGTACCTTCCATAAACCATGTTTCATATTTTGGTTGTGGCATAAATGCGATAGAATTAGAAGACATTACCCATTTGAGATTTGATGCCACATCATTACCTTCGATAGCTAAGATAAACTTGTATTCTAGTTGTTCTTGGAGTTGCATCTTCTCCTTTTGCCAAGGAACATTCAAGTCACCTTTTGTATTGGTTTGACCAACATTACAAAAAGGTTTATCGTAAAATTTTTGTATAAATTTTTGACGATGTGAAGTATAACATTTACCTCTCCAAACTAATATATCATGCTTCTCTTCAAAATTGTGCTTATCATCGACAAAAATAAAGTGACGGACTTTATTGAGTTTCATTAGTATTGAGTTTTTGTTATCTCCATTAATTGGGCGGCTTTTTAAAAATGAAGGAGTGTTAGGAACTGTTGTGATATCACCAAAAAGATAAGAAATTTTAAGATTTTTATCGAAATAGCGTAGGTATTCCAGTAAGTCGAAATAGTATGTTTTTTTCTTTTCATTTTTGATAAACTTTTTAATAGTTACTGCGTTTGAATCTAGCTGAAATTTTTCCTGAATTTTATTATAATAGTTAACTCGTCTTATAATTTCATCATCAAACGCAGTAGTTTTAAATAAATTTGTTGCTTTGCGTCTATAAATATAAGCTGGTATCAATAATCTTATAATATTTGATATGTAATACGTTAATTTTGTATTTTTACTGAAATCAATTCTTAGATTTTGTTGCATAAACTTTTTTATCATTATTTTGGGAAAATCTCCATATTTATCTTCCCAAATTATATAAAAATAAGCCTTAAAACACTGTATCTAAACGCAGCTTAATCACTTTATTAGTAAAGTTTAGAGATAATCGCACTAACTAAATAGTTTTTAAAATTAATACAAATGGATGAATATGCTAGATTTTGCAAAATTTACAAAGTACTCAAAACCAGGGCCTCGTTATACTTCTTATCCTACAGCGCTGGAATTTAGTGATGCTTTTGGTTACGATGAATATATCAAAAAATTAGAATCACAAGATAGTACTCGCCCTTTAAGCCTTTACTTTCATTTACCATTTTGTAAAAATGCTTGTTATTTTTGTGGATGTAATGTTGTTTTTACTTCTAAAGAAGACAAGATGATTCGTTATATGGACTATCTCAAACGCGAGTTAGAAATCCTCTCCAAACATTTAGATACTAAACGCAGTGTAATCCAAATGCACTTTGGTGGGGGAACTCCTACATATTTTAGTGCCCAGCAGTTAAAAGAAATCATTGTAATGATTAAGTCATCTTTTCCAAATTTTGTAAAAGATGCAGAAATATCTTGTGAAATTGATCCTCGTCATATAAATGAAGATCAGATGAGAGTTATGAGTGAGCAGGGTTTTAACCGCGTAAGTTTTGGGATTCAAGATTTTAATGAAAAAGTACAAGTCGCTGTGCATCGCGTCCAACCTTACAATGTCACAAAAGATGCAATGGATTTAGCACGAAAATACAATATGCATTCAGTTAATGTAGATCTTATTTATGGACTTCCGTATCAAACATTAGAAACATTTAAAGAAACACTAACATTAGCACTTACACTCAATGCCGATAGGTTTGCTGTATTTAACTATGCGCATGTGCCATGGTTAAAAAAGACAATGCGTAAGATTGATGAGACAACATTGCCTCGACCTGATGAGAAACTTCAAATTATGCAGTATACAATAGACTTTTTAACGCAAAATGGTTATAAAATGATAGGAATGGATCACTTCGCTAAACCCGAAGATGAACTCTTTAAAGCGATAGAAAAAGGCGAACTCCATAGAAATTTTCAAGGCTATACAACGAAGGGTGGCGCAGACCTTATTGGTGTTGGACTTACTTCTATTGGTGAAGGTGTTGATTATTATGCGCAAAACTTTAAAGATATGCCATTGTATGAAGCAGCCATTGATGCAGGAAAACTTCCTTTTGAGAGAGGTGTTTCACTGAATGAAGATGATATGATACGTCAGTATGTAATTATGGAACTGATGAGTAACTTCAAGCTTGATATTAAGCGTTTTGAAGAACTGTTTGCTGTGAACTTTAAAGAGTATTTTAGCGATGCATTAGAGGAGTTACAACCTTTTGTAGCGGATGATCTTATTACAATGAGTGATGATAAGATAGAGTGTTCACAAACAGGAACTCTGCTTATCAGAAACATAGCGATGCCATTTGATGCCTATATGCACCAGCACAAAGCCAGCGCTAAAACATTTTCAAAAACGGTGTAAATTATGAGTAAAAAACCAGAAGATATTTTTAGTTTTGATGAAATTGCAGATGATTGTATAAAGTGTGGGAAGTGTATTCCTGTTTGTACTATTCATAAGGTTAATGCAGATGAGGTTACTTCTCCTCGTGGATTTTTAGACCTTTTAGGTGCTTATAAGCGTGGAAATTTAGAGCTAGATAAAAATGCAAAAGATATTTTTGAATCTTGTTTCTTATGTACAAACTGTGTTGATGTCTGTCCAAAATCACTGCCAACTGATATGGTGATAGAACAAGTGCGTAGTGATATAGCGCAAAAGTTTGGTATAGCTTGGTATAAAAAAGCATTTTTTCTTCTACTTCGTCACCGCTGGCTCAATGACATTGCCTTTAAACTTGGTTGGGTTTTTCAAACATGTGGTTTTAAAATCAAAGCAGATATTGACTCTATGCACTCTCGCTTTAATCTACCAATGCTTAAAGCAGATAGACTCTTACCAAGTTTGAAAAAAACCTCTTTTTTAAATGCCCATCCTGAAAATATAAACAATGGCGGCAAAAGAAAAGTCGCTATTTTTATCGGCTGTCTAGGAAACTATAACTTTAGAAATATTGGTGATTCTCTTTTAGAAATTTTAGAGACCTTAGAAATTGATGCTTTTTTAGCAAAAAGTCAGAAGTGTTGTTCTGCTCCTGCGTATTTTACAGGTGATTTTGATACGGTTGATTACAATGCCAAGTTTAACATTGAGTATTTTGAAAAATTTGCTGATGATGTTGAAGCGATTTTAGTTCCTGAGGCAACTTGTAGTGCCATGTTGAAGATTGACTATGAACACTACTTTCACGACCAGCCAGAGTGGAAAGAGCGCGCACGTGCTGTTATGAAAAAAGTCTTTATGGCTACAGAGTGGTTACAGCACTATACAGAACTTGAAAAAGTGCTTGCATCTAAGAAAAAAGATACGAAAATAGTAACCTATCATGATCCATGCCATGCAAGAAAGATGCAAGGCATTCATGAAGAGCCAAGAAATCTTATCCGTCAAAATTATAATATAGTAGAAATGAGTGACCCAAATGCTTGTTGTGGTTTTGGAGGGGTGACGATGCAGAGTGAAAAGTATCATTTTGCAAAAGCGGCGGGCGTACCAAAAGCGGCAATGATTAAGCAGACTGGAGCGGAGATAGTCTCTGCTGAGTGTTCGGCTTGTCGTATGCAGATAAATGCTAGTATGAACTATGCAGAGGTAGAGACTATCTTTAAAAATCCAATCGAACTTATAGCTGAGGCATTACGTAAATAATGGAGTATTTCGTTTGGAATGCTGATCCTGTGTTACTGCATTTGGGTCCTCTTCAGATTCATTGGTATGGACTTTTATTTGCCGCTGCAATTCTTAGTGGTTTAGAATTTATGAAGTGGGTTTTTAAACTTGAAAATAAAGATACAAGTGTCATAGACCCACTTTTTCTTTATGCTGTTGTAGGAATAGTTATTGGTGCTCGTTTAGGGCATTGTTTTTTTTATGATCCTGATTATTATCTTGCGCATCCTATGAAGATTTTTGCAGTTTGGGAAGGCGGACTCGCAAGTCATGGCGGAGGACTTGGTGTTATCATAGCTTTATACTTTGG
>Ga0256840_1001050_pt1 | contig 26882 bp, 23 predicted proteins | sample 355202metaG_FD_185969 | JGI IMG/M metagenome (GOLD analysis project Ga0256840, IMG submission 185969) | Hydrothermal vent microbial communities from Mid Atlantic Ridge, Atlantic Ocean - 355-202 | ecosystem: Environmental > Aquatic > Marine > Hydrothermal vents | place: Atlantic Ocean: Mid... | reverse complement strand
AAGACCACCACCCAAGAAGAAGGCCCTAGACCAACAAACAAGAGCACCGCTTCCCCCCAAATGCACAAAGGCTATAAGTATTCTGAGATAGACCCTTGGCCTGATTACCCCCCAGAAGACGACGATTACGGGGCCCCCCAGGCAAAGCTTCCGCAAAATACCCAAAGCACTCCAAACAGCCCCCAAAAGAAGTCCTTTTGGTCTAAAATATGGCCCTGGAACTGGTTTCACCGGGGAAAAAAGGAACCAGCCCTAAAGCAGGAACCTATTACGCCACCTCCACCACCTCCACCCACGGTAGAGAAACAAACCGCTCCTTCTCCTCAAACTCAAAAGCCCCGGCAAGCAGCTTCTCCAGGTGAGTCTGCGGACCAGTCAACCCAGGATTCTTGGCGGTGGTATTAAAAAAATCGTATATCAAAGGGGTTATCTCCCCCAAAGGCAAGTGGGTAAGACACGGATCCTTACACCCCCTTGGGTCATGGCCGTCTTTTAGACAGGAACAGTACTTTTTTATCACCAATACCCGAGGGCCCAAGGGGCACCATTGCCACCACGCCGTAGGGCCAAATAAGGCTACGGTGGGCACACCTAAAAAGGCGGCCAAGTGGGTCAATCCCGAATCAAAACCTATAAACCCCTTGGCCTCTTTGATTATTTTAACCACCGCCCTCAGGTCCTGATTAATACACACGGGGTTTTCGTCCCTTAAAAGGGGGTACCAATCCCTCTCTGCCGGGCCGAGGATAAAACACACCTCTTGCCCCCTTTCTTTTAGGGCCCGGCCCAAGGCCTTGGTCCATTCTAGCGGGGCACACTTATAACGCCCCCCACTTCCGGGGTGAAGGAGAAAAGGCCCACTGCCCACCTGGTCTCTTTCTCTAGCTAATACCCTTTTAAAGACTTTTTCTATATCTAGGGCTTTATCCAGGAGAGAAAACACCTGCAAAAGCATCTGTATCGCAAGGTGTCCCCTACCCCAGGGCCGTGTAGCCACGGTATATAAGGGTACAGAAAAACCAGCAAAAAGATCCGCCAGCTTAGGGCCACCAAAGACTATTACACGTTCAGGCCCTATTTTGGGCACCCAAAAAGCCGGACCAGGGCTTGTAGGATAAGACTTCTGTACCAAAGAAAAATCTTCCAGGAGAAAACGCGCTTCATTCCGCGCACAAAGGACCAAGGGATTTTCCCTACCCAGTCTAAGGGCGGCTACGGCAAAACGGGTAAGCAACAAATCACCCAAGGCCCCTTCGTGCCAAAGTAACCAAGGTTGCATAAACCCCTGCTAGGCAGGCCAACCCACCGTGGCCAAATAAAGAGGACATTCTTCCTGTCCGTCTACCTCCAAAAAAGCCGCAAGTTCGTCGTCAAAAAAGGCCCCTATAGGACAGGCCCCAAGACCTAAAGCCGTGGCCGCCAAAAGGAGATTCTGACAAATATGGGCTACATCCATAAAGACGTAGCGCATACCCCGGCTGCCATATTTACTCATGGTACGCCGAGGTATTGCTGTCCAAATAAACACTACTGCTGCCTTGGCACACATACTCTGGCCTAGACAAGCCGCCGTCAGTTCTGAAGCTAAAGGACCTAGGCGCAATTCTTCTAGGCTAAAACGACCAACGGCAAAGTGATAAAGGCCGCAGGGCAACCCGTCAACCTGGTGCACACATAGATAAGTCTCTATAGGATAGAGGGCCCCGGCCGAGGGGGCCGTACGCAGGAGATAACCCCCTGCCCTGGCGGTAACCCCTTGGGTGGCAAATAACAGGAGCGCTAAATCCTCTATATTTAGCGGCTCTTTACGATAGTTTCTTACAGAGCGCCTACGAATAAGGGCCTCAAACAGGTCTACGGCGGGAAAAGTTGGTCTGGGCAAAGCTATTTTGGGCGCCTCTGCATACTCTTTAAACATAGGAGCAGGAGTAATAACCTCTCTTGGGCGCCACTGGGTACGCGAAAGGGCCGTTTCTTTTAGAAATTGAAGGCCTTGAGAACTTAAATAATGCGGCATATTAGGCCCTCCTTACCCCTTTACCACGGCGTTTACTCCTCAGGTCTTCTATCTCCATTTTAAATAATTTTCGCTCTAGTTTCAGGATTACCTTTGTAATAGTAAGGGCCTCGGCAAAATAACTCTTTTTGGCCAGACGCCTGGGCATCTTTTTACTAAACAATAGATGATATTTTATAGGCCATACAGCCGTTAAAAGTTGTACGGTATTCTCAAAGAGCTCTTTTTTGAAATCATAGGGGAAAAATATATGGGCCACTTCCTTACGAATAAGCTCGTAGGGTCGAGAGGCCCTTTGGGGGATTTGTTCCACCCGGCCCTTGCCCACCACAAAGGGATAAAGAAATAGGGCCAAGGCCTGGGGGGGAGTAAGGGCTTTTTTCCTTATTTTTTTGTCCATCTCCGCAAGAAGGCCCACCAAAAGGGCCTTTGTTTCACCAGATCGATTCAACACCTTTTGGTAAGCCGGGAACACCTCACCAAATAAGCCACTTTTTAGCATGAGCTCCACCCAAGGAGCCGACCAGCCCCCTAAAACGTCTTTCAGCCACTCGTCACGTACCCGCATAGGGGCACATAGACTTATCTTTTGCCGGTGGCGAAGAATACCTTCCCACGTTAACGGCTCTATTTGAAAACCAATACGGGCGGCGTGACGGATGGCCCGCATCATACGTACAGGGTCTCTAACAAAACGCTGATCCGGATGGCCTATGACCCGGATAATACCAGCCCGCAGATCTTCTATACCTCCCACAAAGTCAATAATGGAAAAGTCAGCAATATTGTAAAAAAGGGCGTTTATGGTGAGATCTCGCCGAAAGGCATCTTCATAGGGTGTACCGTATACCTCTACACCGTTTTCTTCGGCACACTCCGGGCCCCGGAAGGTCACTACCTCGATAAACTTCCCCCCTTTAAAGTATACGTGAACCAGCCTAAATCGGCGCCCAATTATCCTGCTCCAGCGAAAAATCTTTTTGATCTCTTCAGGCCTTGCATCGGTACCCACGTCAAAGTCTTTCGGGGTAAGCCCCAAAAGGAGGTCCCGTACACTGCCGCCGACTAAATAGGCCAAGTAACCATGATCTTTAAGTCTATAGAGTACTTTTAAGGCCTCCACAGAGATATTCTTGCGCGATATAGGGTGTTCAGACCGGGGGACAATCTTTGGTTTAGGTGCCCCGGGCAGGACAAATAATTCACCTTGGCTATATTCTTTTCCCACGTTCTTATCCATAGCGCCTTAACGGTAACACCAACTCTTACTTCTTTCACCTATTCTGCGGGACAAAGCTCTTTTAATACTGCCTGAAAATCTGCAGGCAAAGGGGACTCAAAAACCATCCTTTTCCGGGTGCCAGGGTGAGTAAAGCTCAATTTGTGGGCGTGAAGCATCTGTCTTGGGGCCTTTGGGCCATGTGGTTTAGCCCCCCCGTAAAGCCTGTCCCCGACTATGGGGTGTCCTATAGCAGCTAGGTGTACGCGTATCTGATGGGTACGTCCGGTAAGGGGTCTGACTTCCAACAAGGTTGCTCCACGAAAAACCCGCTTAACCCACCACAACGTCTTGGCCTCCCGGGACCTCGGGGCCCTGATACTCATCTTTTTGCGATGTACCGGGTGCCGTCCTATAGGAAAGCATATCTGGCCACTGCTGGCGGAAGGGACCCCGTGGACCAGGGCCAGATAGACCTTGTTTATCTCTCGCGCCTTAAACTGCTCGGTAAGCTCTTGGTGCACAAAGTCGTTTTTGGCCACTAGTAAAAGGCCCGAAGTGTCTTTGTCTAAGCGGTGAACAATACCAGGACGCAATTGTCCCCCAATACCAGAGAGGTCCTTTAGGCGGGCTAACAAACCATGAACCAAAGTACCTTGGTAATGCCCGGCTGCCGGGTGCACTACCAGCCCTGCTGGTTTGTCTATTACTGCTATATCCCTGTCTTCATAAATTATTTCAAAGGGGACATCTCTTTCAGGACAAAGCTCTAGGGACACTGGAGGGGGGATACACACCGAGATATGCTCCCCAGGGGTGACCAGATACTTAGGCCGCACACAACGGTCTCCCACCCGGACTTTTCCTTCTAAGATTAGACGTTTGGCCTGGGAACGAGTTAGTTCAGAAATAGTCTCTGCTAGATATACATCTAGCCTTTTGCCTGTTATACCCTCTGGTACCGTTAAAAGGTACTTCCGAGACATTTTTAGGGCTATAGACGTCCGCGGGCCTTTTCTCTCACCACCATTTCATGGGCCCACTTTTCAAGTACCGCGTTTATTTCGTCTTCACCAAGGCGACACCTGTCATATAGGCCCTTGGCCCGACGCTGTCTTTCAGCCTCGTAAAGTATCACCGCGGTAGCCACCGATACATTGAGACTCTGGACCATGCCGTACATGGGTATCTTAACCAACACATCGGCACACTTGCGTACCTCCTCGGAGATACCTTCCAGTTCGTGGCCGACAATGATGACCGTGGGGCGCGTATAATCCACCTCTCGAAAAAACTTCGCTTCCGGGAAAAGCCCTGTGGCCACCAGTTGATACCCCTGGGCCTTTAAGCGGGCCAAGGAGGCGGTGACCTCTTGCTCCTGGTGCAGAAATAGCCACTTGTGGGCCCCACAGGATATGGCCTCGTTTATGGGCAAGTGATCCGGATGGAAATAGTGGACATGAAAAACCCCTACAGCATCAGCGGTACGCAAGATGGCACTAACATTGTGGTAATTGACTACCCGTTCTAAAAAAAGGCGTAAATCCGGCTGACGCCTAGACAGTACCTCCTTCATCCGCGCCAGCCGCTGAGCTACAACGAGATAACCTGTGGACATGGGGGCAATCTTAACCCAAAAAGACGGAAAGCAAAATCTCTCTATCGTTTAGGATAAAACTGATAAGTCCCTTTTTTAAAGCTCTTATCCGCATGACAGGCCACACACATCTCCATGGTTGCCGGAAGTCTAAGTTTATTCACCCGGGTACTGCCGGTAGCCGCGGCCTTAAACTTTATAACACCCTCTTCATGGGGATTATGGCAAGAGGCACAAATTATTCGCCCCTGAAACAGAGGCACTTCCACCCCTAACCTTTGAATACTGGTCTTGATGGCCTTCATGATCTTGGGAGAAGGGCGCACACCTACATGGGTATAGCCTGCCGGGTGATATTTATCGTAACCAGGATGACACCCTCTACAACACTCGTCAGGATCCTTCACCGTAAAGTGTACCTTAGCTGCCCCTTTGATATGCTCCACATCAGGCAAAGAACTATGACAGATTAGACACCGTTTTTGATTTAGACGACCATTTTTGTCTATCTGGTGCTCATGGGGATTTAAACGTTGATAGGCCTTTAGCTCATGACAGAGAAAACAGAACTTATAACGCGGAAGCCCTGAACGCCTTAAGAATAAAGGATTTTGTTTATACACTTCTTTGCTAAGAAAACATTGATAAAGGGCATTATGACAGGTTTCACAAGTAAGTACCCCTTTTTGCAAGGGCATATCCCGCGGCACCTTCACCAACCTGGGCTTTATCCCTACCGGGTGTATATCGGCCCGGGCAAATCGGTCATCGTGACACCTCTGACACAAGCGGTTAAAATCCTGGTCTTTTAGGTAGGCCCCTCCCTTTCCAGGCTCTTTTTGGTGACAACAACGACAAAAACCCTTTTTCCAGTGCGGATTTACACTCCGAGAAATATATACCAAGGAGTAATAGTAAGGACGCAAAAATTTGTGTCCCTTGTTTTTGTCATGGGGGTCATGACAGGTCGAACACACCGCTGGCCCTTCAGGCGGCTTAATCCCCATTTTTATTGCTTTTTGCCGAACCTTCGGGTCACCAAAGGGATCATACCCTGGATCTAAGGCACATACTACATCCTGATGACACGGGGTACAGGAATAACGGTCTAAAAAGGCCTTTAGCTTCGAAGAAGTAGCTACCCTTTTGGTAGAGACCAGGTGACAATAAGTGCAGTCTTGCTTTTTTTGCCCGTGAGGATCATGTTTTAGAAAACTTTCGGCGTGACAAGCCACACACAAAGTGGCGTAATAATTTTGCTCTTGTTCATCTTGTTCGCTTTCGCCATAACTTTGACCGCGTAGTAAATAAACATCGTCTCGAAAGGAATGAATATCATGACAGGTAGTACAAACGACCTTTCCTTTATATGGACCTTTACCCAAGGGCAGTCCCAACAACACAAACAATACAGAACGTCTCTTTAGCTTGACATTAACTGGATGGGCCATGACGTTTTTGTGACACTCTGCACAAAGCCGCTCTACATCAGGGCCATAGATCAGAGTTTTTTCTACCTTACCTTGACTATCAATTTTATGGCATTTGCCACACTGGAACTGTTCATGCCCAGGACAAGCAAGCTCCTTGGCCGAAACCGTACGGGCAAATAAGCTGCTAGCCAATAATAAAAAAGCAATCAACCATAGCCTTATTATCCGCATGCCCTACCTCAACCGTTGAATCAAAGGAATCTTATGACGATGGAGCTCTTCTCTCATCTCTTTATCATGATAGAACCTAAATAGGAACAAAGCACTAGGACCATGACAAATAGAACAGAAATTCTCCATGAGATGCAAACGTTTGCGTAAGAAACTATTGGTTATATTACCTTCGATATTTTTCCAAGGTACCCGCATGGGATTTGTATCATCCCATATATGCGGGTCATGACAAGTAGCACAGGAAATCTCACCTTTTACCGACTCTCGTCCGTCTTTGGTAAATAGGGGTATATTTTTCACTAACACCAAGGAAAGGTATTTCTTATGGTATCCAAAGTAAAGTTTGGTTGGATGGGAACCTACAGGTACAGTCTTATCAGCGGCGGGGCCATTTTTACTGTGGCACCCATAACACGTCTGTTCAATGTAATCTTGCCCCTTTCCTAAGGGGGCCACCCAAAGATAGACCTTTTCCTTGGCCTGATGCACACCATGACAAGCAGTACAGGGAGAAGACTTCTTAATGGGTTTACCCTGTAAATTCACGTAGTTGGGGGCCGTAATACGTAAGTCATGGTCTGTACCTGTCACATAGGCCTTGTCGTAATGACAGGTTCCACACAGACGGGGGTATTTCAGATTGGGTTTACGGAGAAAACTAGTATTTTCCGTACCCTCGGTATTTTTACCCGGGCCCTTCTTGGCCACACCAGGCCGCCATTGGTGCGGATTATGACATGTGGCACACTCCAGCAAGTCCTTCTCCTTGCCTACCTTGAACAAGGGTAGACCTGCTGGCTTCTCCTTCATCGCCACGTTCACCGGATGTGTGTATCTACCTACGGTCTTCTTCTTCGCTATACCTCCCTCTCGATGACACGTCTGACATAAATCCGACGGCGTCGGATTCTTCTTCCCTATCTTACGCGCCCATAAATAAGGCCCTGTAGCCTTGTGCGGTATGTGACACGCACTGCATACCCCTCCAGTCTTTAAGTCCTCCCCTATCACGTTCTTCTCCTTGGGCGCCGTGATCCTTAAATCATGGTCCGTCTTCTCCACCCAAAAATCACGGGCATGACAGGCCCGGCAGAGGGGAGAACGTTCCGCCACCAAGGCGTGAGGATGATCTTTCTGTTGGTGAATACCGTGACAGGTCAAGCACTGAAGAGTCCCTTTAGGGCCTGTAAAAAATTTGATCTTGTTCCCTGGGCTGGGCTTAAAGGCCACTCGGATGGGGTGATTTTTACCAGGGACAGCCTTGTCGTAATGACACAATAGACAGAGTTGAGAATTAACAATAGGGGCGGCCAACAGCTTGTAGGGCCTTTGTTTGGCCTTGGGCTGGTGGACCTTGTGGCAGGAAATACACTGTACAGTGCCCTGCCTTCCTGCATAGAGCTTAATAGCCCCGTGACGTTCATGGAATTTGACAAACAAAGGGTGGTTCTTGCGCCGCACAAGCTTGGGTTCTGTCTCTATACGTTTCTTGGGATGACAGGTACTACAAAGGGTAGAATCGCTAACCCTTAAAATAAAGTTTTTCTCTATACCTCCGTGGGCCGTATGACAGCTTTCACAGATAACGTGCTTGGGGTTGGTTACTGACAAAACCGCACCCGCCTGGATCAGCTTCTTAGGAATAGGCCGATCCCCTGTATGAATGGGATGGTTACATCCCTGCTTGGTCTGCTGAACATGGCAGAGCTCACACATTATGGAATCGTTGTTGGAAATACGGAGAAAAATCACCCTTTCAATGCTGGTATCTGTAGGCACACCATGGGCCGAATGACATGTAGAACACACTATTTTACCGTCGGGCGAAAGGGGGAAAATCTTGGGGATGCGTACGTTTTTAGAGGGTTTTACATTGACCTTGTGGCGATCCCGAAGCCAGACCTTTACCCGCGAGTCCTCTGTGGACCCATCGTGACAGCTGAAACACATCATCTCTGTACCAGCAACCTTGTTTACCTGCAGGGGATGTAAAGGAGTACCTCTCTCTTCGTAGTAAAAGGGCTCCATCCACCGAAAGTGACAGATAGCACATTCACGCGTAGGACTAGGCTTTAGCTCTACCGCCCCTGCCCCTCCTACCCAAAGACATACAAGGAATAAGCCGGTTATTAAGCCCAAAAAGCTCTTCATAGGACTATCTTATTTAATGGCCTGTAATACCAAAACACGGTTTTTGATCATCTCTACCACATAGAGGCGATCACCCCGCGCCGCCAACCCCACCGGGGTATGAAACCGCCAGAGCTTTCCCTTGGGACCCCCTACAGCCCCTAGGAATTTGCCTTTTTTGGTAAAGATTTGTATCACCCCCACGTAGCTGTCGGAGACAAAAACGCGCCCGTCCTTGGTTACCGCTACACCTTTGGGTCGATAGAATTGTCCCGGATCAATCCCCCAGCCCCCAATAAACCTCACGAAATGTCCGTTTCGGTCCAACACCTGCACGCGGGTATTGATAACTTCTACAACATAAATATACCCTTGCTGATCGATGTCCATGAGAAAAGGAAAACGAAACTCTTCGGGATTGCGTCCCATTTGTCCGGTAGCCCAGATCACCTTGCCGTTATAATCCAAGGCCAGCACCCGGTGGTTATCGTTGTCTACTGCTATGTAAGTCTTGCCGTCAATCTCAAACCCAGCATCCGTGGGATCCGAGGGTTTACCCAAGGGGGGAGCAGGCACTGGTATGTAATGGGGTTCATTGACCCCTGGCGGGAATAAGGCCAACCTATGGTTGCCTGAATCGGCTACTAAGACCTCACCCTTGGCCGACACCGCAAGGCCCAAAGGCCATTTCAGTAGTTTATCGCCCCCAAGAGTAAAAAGAGGTTTACCCTTGGCGTTAAATATGCGTACTAGATTCTGCGTACCATCCAAGACATAGATCCAGCCCTGAGGACCAAGGGCAACGTCGCTGGGAAGCTTAAACCCCTTGAGGACAAACAAAAGGCGGTAACGATAAATAGGCAAAGGGGGTTGCTTGACCTTCTGGTGATCTTTTTTATCCGTTGGGCGACCCGAAGCCTCCTTCTCCGCCCCCCACAAACTACCCTGAGCAAAACAGAGAAAAAAGGATAAAAAAAGGAGGACCGTTAGACACACACGGCCCCCCTTGGTGTCTACCAAGAGGCGCCGCCACCCCTTTCTCTCGTCCTTAAAGAATAAACGGTGGCGACGCATCCCTTAACCCTATTTGGCCTTCTTCTGGTGCAATTGACGCAAACGCTGCTCACGCATGAGATTGGGATCAAACATTGTAGGCAAGTAAAACTTCATGTAACGACCGATCATCCGTGCTACTTCGGTCCGGTAGAGGCTCTTGGCCCTCTCGGGGCTGTAGCCAATAGCCACAAAGTTGAGATACCCATCTTTGCGGTGACATTCATTACATTGGACAGGCTTACGCGAAAGGTGTCGATGCAACAAGGCCTTGGCCTTGGCCTGTTCCTCAGGCGTAAGTTTATCCTTCACCTTTAAGTATTCTTCGACGAAGTCTTTGTTCATTTGATCCATACGGATCTTTTTCCCGTCTGCAGTAATCAGCACAGGGACCAACATAGCCCCATAGACACCGTTATTGCCTTTGAGCTGTTTTACCACAGCCCCGGTCTTATTATCAAACCACACGAATTTTACCTTACCTTTCAACGAGTCTTTGCGTACGTGACACACTTCACAGGCAAAGAAATAAGTATGCATATTGAGCAAGGAACGAATCTCAGGAGACTTAGAGTGCGGATAGAGACCATGACACTTCATGCACACCGGAGGATGAGGCAGCTTAAGGTAAATGGTCTTATCGATGTTGTGGAAGTGTCCCATCCATTTGCGGGCCTCTGTCTCTTCCTTAACCTGCTTACCAATGAGCAACTGCGCCTGTTTGATCTCGGAGGCCGCCTGAGAAGGAAAATAGAGGAGCTTGGCCAAGAAAAGAAATACACCAATAAAGAATATGATGGAGGGGATAGCCAATAATTTGAGAAGATAGTTACAGAAACGCTTAAAACCACTGGGTTCGGGGTGGTGATGCATGGCGTGCAAGGCCTTTAGATCTTCCTCAGATAGAGGTACTACCTTGCCTTCTTTTACCAGGCGTTCATACCAAAGGGGATGCTCTTCCAACACTTCGAATATGTGCATCTTTCCGTCAAGCCATATCCAACTCATGGGGTATTTGCCAGGCTTCCAGTGCACCGCATAAAAGTGCCATACAATAATGGCCATGGTAGCCAAAGTGGCCTCCATGGTGTGGATAAGATCGGATAAGTCTACGGCAAAGAGGCTAAAATGGGTATTGAACCACAGAATAATACCGGTTACCGAGACAATAATCGTACCAGCCACCAAGGCCAGGTATTCCATTTTTTCTTTGTAGTCAAAGCGGTCAAACTTGGGGGGCTCATCGCGCTTGCCTAAGAAGTAAGAGATATTCTGAACGATATCAATGGCGTCTTTTTTAGTAGGAATCATATCCTTTACGAACTGTCGCCCATCAGGGTGAAAGATGCAGTAAAAGATATGGTAGAAACAGGTGGCAATCATTAAGGCACCTGAAATATGGTGAATCTGCGTCCGGTAATCGTAAAAGCTCTGCCCAATCTTACCCCCTATTTTCAGTATCCATTCTTCCGGAATCTTTAAGAGAAAACCGGTTACCACCAAGAGGAAAAAGGTTATTACCGTCAAAAGGTGTTGTAACCGTTCATGCCCATTTAACCGAACAACATATTGATTACGTGGATCGATGTTGGAAACGTTGTTCTTCTGCATATCTCCCATCCTCACTTTTAAAATTTTGGTGTCTATATATTAATGATGCCCTCGGTTCTTGAGGGTACGGTAAAAGTCCATCATCTGGTGGACCATCATACCGCCCACTACAAAGGTAATGAGTAAGGTGTAGACCACTTTTACCAGATAATAGATCTTGCGCTGCATCAGTTCTTTCGAAGAAAGGGCCTCCTCTTTAACACCTGGGGCTAGGGCCTTTGATTTTGCCGGACTCACTAGACCTACGCCCCCCCTTAGGGTGATGGGGAGACGGTGGATCTTACCCATGGCAAACTTATAAGTGGCCCCAGGGTGACACTTCTGGGTCCCGTAAGGATTAGCACAGGTTAAGGGACGGTTTTTGGGATACAAAGGCGACTTAGGATTGTCTATGGGCACCATACTGTGTACGTCTATCCCAAACCCTGGAGGAGCATGACAGCTCAGACAATCAGGGGCGTTTGGATCACCATAAAGTACCGCCTTCCAGTGAAAGGTGTCTTTATAACCCGAGACCGGCTCAAGACCGTGCCTTGCCATACGTACAGGATCCGAATGACAGGCCATACAAAGATCCACTAACTCCTTAGGACTCCTTGCCTTGTGCATCCGGTGCGCAAAGTGTTCGTAGAAGTGTTTGGTCCATTTCTTATCTCGGTGACACCCCATACACCTCCTAAGGGCGTCCTTGTTTATACCGGGCTTCATACTCTTTAGGTCGGCTATAGGTCTATAAATTTGGTTCACGTGACAGTCTGCACAACGGGGAAAATCTTGGGGATATTTCTTTAGGTGAGGCGGTTGCCCTGGACTGTGCACACTGTGGATTAGACGACCGTAAATATTTTCGTGCGAAAATTCCTTCCCGGTAGAAGGCTCCTTCAGGTGACACTTGTTAGCACAATTGACCTTTTTAACATTGTTGTGAGGAATGACATCTAAACCTACATGACAATACCGGCACAAGATACGGGAGTGCACTGATTCACTATAGAGGTTTGGATTTACATAAAATAAACGTAATTTACCGGTCTTTTGATCAATGCGGGCCAGACCTGGATAACGGTGACAGATCAGACAGTCTTCCTCATCGGCAGTAGCCTTTACCGAGGCCGCTGAACAAAAAACAAACGCTAACAAGAGACAAAATACAAAAGACATCTCCTTGACCGCAGGGCTTCTCATCATACCACTCCTTTACATAAGGTATGCGCTTTTCTTACCCACCGCCTCCAAACAGGCAATAGAGATAAAAGTAATATTTGAGGCGATATGGGCCATACACCTGTGTTTTGCACCTAATTTCTTTAATTTTTGTTAACATAGAAAGTTTTAAACTATATTTTTGCACTACTCAAAAAACACATACCAACCGACGAAACTGATCGCTAGAGAGTCTATATAAAAGCCGTTCTCTTTGTCAAGCATTCGTTGCGCTCCCCAAAAGGCAATGCCCAAAAAGAATAAAGTGCACAAAAAGAGACCTAATGGGGGTCAAAAAAAGGCACAAACCAAAATATTACGCAAATATATTTTCTTTAACGTGTTTTTTGGTTAAATTTGCCTTGGCCAGCGCGGAGTGTACCAGCACATTTCCCCATAAACGACTAGAAGGCAAAAAACTATGGAGAAGCACATGAGGAGAAATTTTTATCTGCGTATGAAGGAATTGTCCGAGGCCCAAAGGCTCGTTTTAGAGAGTTATCCGTGGTCTGAGGCCCTAAGGCCCGAAGAAATTGACGTACGCCAAGCCGACGGACGAGTCACCGCCCAGGCCCTTTTTGCACGCCGTTCGTTGCCGTCCTTTAACGCCGCCGCTATGGACGGTTTTGCAGTCAGGGCCGAAGAGACCTTCCGCGCAAGCGACCTAAACCCTTTAACCCTCAAGATTGGCCAGCAGGCCATCGCCGTAAATACCGGTGACCCCATCCCCCAGGACAAAGACGCGGTAATCATGATCGAAGACGTACATTTTCCCACAAAGGAGACTATAGAAATCCGCAAACCCGCCTATCCGTGGCAACATGTACGTAAGGTTGGAGAAGATCTGGTAGCTGGTGAATTGATGTTTACCTCAGGCCACCGTCTAGCCCCTTGGGATCTGGGTGCCTTACTGGCCGCAGGGCATTTAAAGATATTGGTCAAAGAACGCCCCAGGGTCATCTTTATTCCCACAGGAGACGAGATATTGCCTGCGGAAAAGGCCGAAGATCATCTTTTGGCCCAGGGTAAGACAGTAGAATTCAATTCTACCGTCTTGAGTGCCCTGGTGGAGCAATGGGGGGGAGAGGCCGAAATATGGCCTATAGTGCCTGACGATTATACGGCCCTAAGGCAGGCCCTCTATAAGGCCCTAGAAGAGAGGCCCCATCTAATTGCCATACTGGCCGGTTCCTCTGCAGGCAGTAAAGACTACACGGCCGCTCTGGTAAAAGAACAACGCCTGCTTTTACATGGCGTGGCCATTATGCCGGGCAAACCAGTCATCTTTGGCCTGGTCAAGGATACCCCCGTCTTTGGGATCCCTGGTTATCCGGTCTCGGCCGTGATGGCCTTTGAAACCCTGGTTCGACCAGTTTTTGAGGCCATGTTGGGTGCTGGGCTCCCGCCCCGTCCAAAGGTCAAGGCCTTTTCGGCCCGCAAGGTCCCAAGCCGCCTGGGGCTTACCGAATTCTTACGCGTCAAAGTAGGGGAAGTCGCCGGGAAAAGGGTCTTTTTGCCTGTAAAAAGAGGAGCAGGAGTCATTTCGACTTTGACCCGTGCCGAAGGTATCGTACGCATTCCGCCCCACAGTGAGGGAATTCTTCCGGGAGAACAAATGGAGGTAGAACTACTGCGACCGGAAAGACGACTTGAAAATACCGTTTTGGTAGTGGGCAGTCACGATTTGGCCTTGGATCTCTTGGCCCATTTTCTACATCAAAGGGCCCCCAAATACGACTTATCTCTGGCCCATGTAGGTAGTTTGTCGGGAATCTTGGCGGTAAGAGACGGGCTTGCCCATATGGCCGGCACCCACCTATTTGACCCAGAAACCGGCGAATTCAATATCCCCTACTTAAAGCGCTACCTAAAAGAACCCATAGCCCGACTGGTGCATTTTGCCTGGCGCGAACAAGGCCTCCTCCTACCCAAAGATAACCCCAAGGGCATAAAATCCCTGCGCGATCTGGCCCGTAAAGACGTAAGGTTTATAAACCGTCAGCCAGGTTCGGGGACAAGGGTGCTGCTTGATTATTACCTCCAGAAGGAGGGGCTCCGGGCCGAGGATATCAGAGGATACGAAACCGAAGAGACCACTCATCTAGGCGTGGCCATAGCCGTGGCCACTGGCCAGGCCGACGTGGGCTTGGGTATAAAGGCCGCGGCCAAACTCCTTGACCTGTGTTTTATCCCTCTGTTTCGGGAACGGTATGATCTGTTGGTCCGAAACGACTTTTGGGAGACCGAGGCCTTTGCTTATATTTACGAGATCTTACGGGAGGAAACCTTTGCCCGCGAGGTAGAGAAACTCGGCGGTTACGACGTCGCCGAGAGGGGAAAGATCTTGTTCTAGTATACCTGGAGCAAAAGTGCCTTTCCTCTCCCAAGGGGGTAAGCCCCATGGAGCCGCATATTAGTACGGCAATATCTTCTTCCGGCGCAGGGGTGAAAATCTTTAGTTTCTGGCCCCCTTCTTCCAGGCCTTGAATAACGGCCAGGGCCAGGGTCTCTCCTTGTTTATTGGCCACCGCACAAAGTAGTCCGACGCGCAGTCCCTGGCGCGGCACACGCTGTAAAATGAGCCTTTCCCCATCTAAACTTATGGATTTGGCCCCTTTAAAGTGCCTTTTAAAGGCCTCCTGTCGTCGGGCCCGGCGTATCAAGGGACTCTTGGGACTAACCTTGTCTGGCACCGGTAATCTGAGCGTTTCCAAATATTTATAACCCGCAAGGATAGGTTCTAATTCTCCTTGGCGTTGCAAGGCCAAGATCAACTCTGGCTGAATGTTCTCTATTTGAAAACTCTTTAAGGCCACCCCTGGGCCCTTAACCAGCCCGGTGGTGTTTACGATGGTCACCTGGGCCTGGCTACGTTCAAGGAGCCTCTTGGTCCCTACTATCAAGGGGAGCATATGCCCTACCGGAGTTACCGAGCCCACAAAATATAAGGCCTCAGCGGCAAGAGGAGGGCTAAGGGGGGACAAAACACTCTTTAAGTGGATTAGGCCAATAGTGGCTGGCGGGCCGACGTCTTTTTGCCCCACATCAGCGTCTAACAAGGCCACAGAAAGGCCCTTAGATAGCAGATATTTGGCCAGATAGAGCGCAAGAGTACTCTTGCCGGTATCCGTGGCCCCTAACAATAAGACCCTCTGCGGGACCTTTGAGGCCACATAAGCCACTGCCTGCTCCCAAACCGGGGGGATATCAATCTTTGACATATTATTCCTTGAGTTCGATCAGGATACTCTGTACATAACGCGGATTAGGAGGCAGGCTCTCGTCGGCAAAGGCAAATTCTTCCTCCCAACGGAAGAGACAAAAGTTGATAAAGCTCTCCAGTAGATCTCTTTCCACGGGCTGGCCCGCCTCTTTAGCCAGGGCCGCAAAATTCTCCAGCACTTCCCTTCGTATCTCTTCTTTTATCTGGCCTCGTTGGGTGCCCTTACTACGCTCCATAATAAGCCCCAAAACGCGGGGATATTCTTTTTCGTCTACGGCCTCAAAGACAAAGTTTTGTTTGAGCAACCAGTTCGCCAGAGCCGTTAGTATCAGCGTGGACCACTTTAAATCAGCCGGCTCCAGGAGATTTGTCTTTTTAAGCACCAGCTCGGAGACCCAAAGAGGAGGCTTACCAAAGGCCTTTTGTATCAAGGGCGCCCAGTAATCTATTTCCAGCAAGACTTTTCTTACCCGGTCAATCTCCCCCAGGGTCTTAAAGGGGCGATATTCCTCTGCTGTGCCCTCTTTGTCTGGGATAAAAAGCCTTATCCTGTGGGCCTCGCTGGCCATTACGCCCTTAAAATAAGAGGCATAGGGTTCATCAAGGTGTTTGAATGACCGCGGGTCAATATCTGCACGGGTAATGATACCTCGAGCCTGGCGACGTAGATCAAGGATAAGCCCTTGGCCTACGCGGAAAATATCTTCCAGAAAATGTGCTTCCATAAATTGAGCGGCTTTCTGGGGGTCTCGATGAGCCAAATACTCCAGGGCAATATTCAAATAACCAGCCACTTTGTCCAGTACTTTTTGGGCCTCTTCTATATCATCGATGGTGCCCACATCGACCATGAGGACCTTGTTAATAATCCAGGCAAGCTCCCTTTTAATCCGGTCTATTTGCTGTACATCGCGAAGATGTAAAAGGGTCTCACTTAGAAAATCGGCCTCTTCTGTTTGTACAGCAGGCAAAAATGCCGGTGGAACTACCTCTTCTGTCTCAGAAGGGAGAGGGAGATAACGGGGATCAACCCTTCTAATCCGTCCTGGAGGGAGGGGAGCGTATATATCTAGGGCTTCAAAATAATCCGGCACTCCCCAATCGGCCAGACGTGCCCGTCGCCAGCGATAGGCCGCTTCTTCTACTTCGGCCGGCAATTCCCAAATTACCGATTCCATCAGGTCTCTGTATTTGTGCGGTTCTATTTCCCTCAAAATCTCTATTAAGCGCCTAATAAGGGGTTCGAATTTGTCAAGCTTAAAACCCACAAAATAGACATCATCAAGGGTATAAGGCGGAAGCCAATCTCTTGCTTCGGTAAGGTCTATGTCATCAGGGCGTTTGAACACGTCTATTAAGCGCTTCATGATGGTTACTAAAAGGTCAAAATCCACCGTGCGTAGCCACTGGGCTACTTTATCCTCGGTGGCCTCAAAAAGGAGGGTCAGCCAGACCAGCACTCTATCCAGGGCCAAACGGTCTTTTTTCCAGCAATCCAGATCAAAAACAAACTGAATTTGGGCTGGACTGGCCATCCCCAGGAGGAGAACGGCCTCCTCAGGGCTTACCGCTTTTAAGGTCCAGAACAACTCCTGAGGGGGAAGACCCTTTACCAGGCGTTCAGCCTGGGGCGAAAGGCAGATGATCTTCTCTCGCAACTCCCACGGAGTCTCCAAGACCACTTGCAGTTGATCCTTAAAGGACAGGCTAGAGAATTTCTTCTCCGCCTCTTGGCTGGACAGACTTAATAGTTCTCGGAAAGAAGGCAGCTTATTATCCCGCCACAGAGGTCTGCGACGCTCTTTGCCCCGGTTAGGGGCAGGTGCACGTGTATCAATTTCGTTTTGCTTCATGTAAGGCTTCCTCCTTAGGGAAAGGACTCTTAGCTTTAAAAACTAATAGCCCCTGGGTAATGTCTAATTTGGGGTCTTTTTGAGGAAAAATCAATGGCAATTACGTCAAGGCGCAAAGTCTCTCTGGGGGCCAGCGGTCTTTGAGATATATACAACTCGGCCAGACGCAACAGACGTTTTTGTTTCTCAGGGGTGAGGGCTTCTTCTGGGCTACCACGTTTCAAGCTACGCCTGGCCTTGACTTCTACCAATACGACAACCGAGCCCCTTTGAGCCACTAAGTCTATTTCACCAAAGCGGGTCCGCCAGTTGCGAAAAAGTATTTTATAGCCCTTAAGGCGTAAATAGATGGCCGCTATCTTTTCGGCCTGTCTTCCAAGGGCCTTGGGGTTTTTGGGCCTGGGCCACTGGGCGAAAAGAGAAGCGATGTAACGGGCAGGGGCCATATTCTTGCAAGGCCTCCAAGTGTCTTTTTGTAGCGTAGCCTTTGTGTTGCCAAAATTCATATTGGGGAAATTTTTTACCTGCCTCTTCCATTAATCGGTCTCTGGTAACTTTGGCCAAAATAGAGGCGGCCGCTACAGAAAGACAACATGCGTCACCATGAATGACGGCCTTTTGGAGACCACGCCAAGGCGTGGTAAAGGGACCGTCTATCAAGGCCAAATGGGGCCTTGGATCTAAGGCTTCCAAGGCCCGAGTCATGGCCATTAGGGTGGCACGCAGGATTCCATAGTGATCTATCTCTTTGGAAGAGGCACTGGCCACGGCGTAACTTATGGCCTCCTGCGTAATAAGCACGTAAAGCTCTTCACGTTTTTCCGGGGCCAAGACCTTGGAATCGTCTAGATCTGGGTGCTCAAAGTCTTCGGGAAGAATAACCGCCGCCGCCACCACCGGACCAGCCAGGGCCCCACGGCCTGCCTCATCTACCCCGGCAATCAATTTAAAACCACTTTGACGCAAATGACGTTCGTGATCCCAGCGGTCTTGATATTGCCCAAACAAGGCTAACGTCTCTCCTTGATACGAGCTGCTTTACCAGTGCGTCCCCGTAGGTAATAGAGCCTGGCCCTACGCACTTTACCCCGCCGAATTACTTCTATCTTTTCTATGCGCGGAGAGTAAAGAGGAAAAGTCCTTTCCACCCCTATGCCGTAAGATACTTTACGTACCGTAAAAGTGGCTCCTGTGCCCGAACCACGCTTACGGATCACCACTCCCTGGAACATTTGGACCCGTTCCTTGTCCTCTCCCTCTACGATACGAAAGTAGACTTTTACTGTATCTCCCGGACGAAATTCGGGGACCTCACGAAGATATTTCCGCTCTATCTCGTGGATAATGGGTAACATTTTACTGTCCTCCTTCTGCCCTTTGCCACCATGGTTCACCCAGCAGGCGATCAATAATTATAGCCGCTGCTGAGCGCACCGAAAGGTGATTATATGCGTCTTCTTGTCCCTTTAAGGGCTCAAGAACATAATCACAAATTTGTAATACTTTAGGAGCAAGCCCCCAAGCCGTACCAAAAAGGAGCAACATCGGCCGCCCAGACTTTGCTAGTTCTCGGGCCTGCCTAAAAGACAAATTGGCCCACCCTTCTCGGGCCTCGGTGGCCACTAAAACAGGACCCGGCGAAGCTCCTATTTCGGTCAAAACCATTTTTAAAGACGCCACTACCTTTATTCTTTTTAATGCCTCTTGTCGATCGGGGTTATATACCCTACCGTAGCCGTTCTGCCAATAGGTCAAAAGTTCTTTAACCAGCTCTCGCTGGTCGCGTAAAGGCTGGACGACGAAATAGCGCCGTACCCCGTAAGTACGACATACCCGCGCTATATCATGAAGATCTAAGTTCGTAATAGAAGAGGCAATAATACGCCCTTTTTTGTTTATTACTGGATAGTGGATCAAAGCTATATAAACACAAGGTGTCATTCTTTCCACCCCAACTCACGCAGGATCTGGCGGTCCTCTTCGGTGAGCGAGGCCTTCTTTAAGAGATCGGGCCTGCGCTTTAAGGTGATTTCTAATGATTTTTGGCGTCGCCACCGGGCAATACGTGCGTGATCACCAGAAACTAACACCTCAGGGACCTTCCAACCGCGGAATTCCCGCGGACGTGTATACTGAGGATATTTGAGCAACCCCTGACTAAAAGACTCTTTCTCCACCGAATCCTTACAGCCCACCACCCCTGGAACCAAGCGAGAAACGGCCTCCACGATGACCAGGGCCGCTACTTCTCCCCCAAAGACTACATAATCCCCAATGGATATTTCTTCGTCAATACAATACTCGCGGATGCGCTCGTCAATACCTTCGTAACGGCCACAAATCAGGACCAAACGCCTTTTTTCGTAGAGCTCTTTGACTACATTTTGATTTAGCAAACGCCCTTGAGGCGATAAATAAACTACCCAAGGGGCAGGCGGCTCTGCTTTGAGAGCGTCGATGGCCCGATACAGCGGCTCAGGCTTAAAGACCATCCCCTCCCCTCCCCCAAAGGGGCGATCATCTACCATTTTGTGCTTGTCAAAGGCAAAATCGCGCAAATTTATCACCCTTATCTGTATCAGCCCCTTCTGGCGGGCCTTTTTCAAAACCGCTGTCTCCAGGGGAGAAACAAAGTATTCGGGAAAGATGGTAATTATATCAAACTGCATCATGGGCCTGAATTTAAATATCCTTTTTTTCCTTGTAAAAGGCCTATTAAATTTAATAAATCTACTTAAACCAAAAAAGCAGGAGGTAAAAAGCCGTGACGGGAAAACTTCTCCTACACATCCCTGAAAAAGACCGTTTTTCTGTAGGGCTTACCATGGCCCTTAACTTCCTCAAGAGTGCCGACAAAGGAGATCTGCTAGAAGCCCGCCTACTAATAAACGCCCAGGGGGTAACCATCCTTGAGGAAGAGATCCCTGAAAACCTAGCTCCCTTTTTAGAACTTGGCGGGCAAGTCTTTTTCTGTGAAAACGCCCTAAGGGCCTTTAACATACCCAAAGAAAAGGTCTGGCCAGGCTGTGGTACCGTGCCTGCAGGAATAAGGGCCCTGGTGGAATGGCAAAATAATGGTTTTTCTTACGTGAGGGCCTAAGCAACTTGCTCTACTTGTTCTTAGCTATTAGGTTTTGAGGTCTGAAAATCTAGGGAGGTAAAAACATGCAAAATGTCACCACGGGCGAAGAAAAAAACATTGTTTTAGAGCAACAAGACCGTCGGCTCCAGGAGCAATTACAAAAGATCCGGCACAAGATCATGGTAATGTCTGGTAAGGGAGGCGTGGGAAAAAGCTCTATAGCAGTAAATCTGGCCATTGGTCTTTCTCTTCAGGACTTCATGGTAGGCTTGCTAGACGTTGATCTCCATGGCCCAAGTATCCCCAAAATGCTCAATATGCGTCGCGAACGTCTACCCCGCCGCCCTGACGGGCGTATAGGGGCCATTGTATACTCACCAAACCTAAAATTTCTCTCTATTGAACCCCTATTGCCCAGTGACGACTCAGCCGTTATTTGGAGAGGACCTTTAAAGATATCGGCCATTCGCCAGTTTGTGGCTGATATAGACTGGGGCAAACTAGACTACCTTATTATCGATGCCCCTCCAGGCACCGGAGACGAGCCCCTTACCGTGGCCAAGACCATACCCGACGCCTATGCCCTATTGGTAACCACTCCCCAGGAGGTATCCCTGATTGATGTGCGCAAATCCTACAACTTTTGCAAGAAGGTCAAGATGCGCGTCCTGGGACTGGTAGAAAACATGAGCGGTTTTATCTGCCCTCATTGTGGAAAAGAAGTCGACCTCTTCAAGCGTGGAGGCGGCCAACGCCTGGCCGAAGACCTTGGTATACGGTTCCTGGGCCGTGTTCCCGTAGACCCCAGAGTAGTGTTAGCTGGTGATGCGGGAAAACCTGTTATTGCCGCCTACCCCGAGTCAAAGACGGCTGAGGCCTTAGAAGAAGTAGTGCGTAACGTGGTGGCGGCTACGGAAGAACTCTATCGTGACGTAGAAGAGGGACGTTACATGCGTGTGGCCATCCCTGTAGACGGCCCTGTAGTATCTTCTAACCTAGATAGCGCCGACTTATTTGCCCTTTATGACGTGGAAAAAGGTCAGGTCTTGGTCAAAGACGTGGCTAAACTCCCGCAAAATACATCTTTAGATGTATGGCTAAAAGAACAGGTGGTCACCCACGTATTAACGACCACCTTGTCTGAAACGCTGCAAAAACAGCTAGAATCTCTGGGGATACGAGTGGTTTCGGGAATCCCCGAAAAGATCAAATCAGATATGGCCCTCCAAGACTTTCTGGCAGGTATTGTCAAATAAAAGCATAAGAGAGGAACCCTTTTAGGGTTCCTCTCTGCTTATCTTTACAAATTAGCCAGCAAAGGCCTTTTCCAGGTTAGGCACCACCTGTTTTTTACGGCTCATGACTCCCTCAAGCCAAACAGAGCGCCCCTCGGGTTTTACTCCCCAGGCCTTCTCTACCACAGAAGGATCATCAGAAACGATAAGGAGCTCTGTTCCTTCCTTCATGATGTCGGTGAGCATGAAAAAGATGCTGTGGTAGGAACCCTCACCCTTTATCTTCTGTAGCTCCTCATAAAGGGCATCCTTTATGGGATCAAGCAAGGACAGATCTACCACTTCCAATTGGCCTATACCAACCTTGTTGCCGCTCATGTTAAAGTCTTTGTAGTCGCGATAGACCAGATCCCGGATAGGAGTACCCTCAATGGCGCTCTTTACTTTGAACATCTCCAGACCCAGGGCCTTTAAGTCATCGATACCCGCTATTTTAGCCAGCTCTTCCGCGGCCTTTTTGTCGGTATCTGTACAAGTGGCCGACTTAAAGATGACCGTGTCACTTAGGATGGCACAAGTCATGATACCCGCTATCTCTTTGGGAATCTCTACTCCGTAGAAATCATACATGCCCTTGAGCACCGTGCAGGTACACCCCACAGGCCACACCCAAATTTCAATGGGGTTCGGCGTGGTTACGTCGCCTAATTTGTGGTGATCTACGATGCCCAAAAGTTCACCCTTGTCCAGATTATCCAGGCTCTGAGAAAGATCACTGTGGTCTACCAAGAAGATCTTTTGCCCTGTGGCATCAGTAACGATCTCGGGAGCAGAAAAACCAAACTTTTCCAAGACAAACTTGCTCTCGGGGTTTAGTTCGCCTTGAGCCACGGGTTTGGCCTCTACCCCCATCTTGCTCTTCAAATAAGCCAGGGAAATTGCCGCACAAATGGAATCAGTATCCGGATTTTTGTGCCCTACTACAATAGCCGCCATCTTCCTACCTCCTGAAGTTTTTGAATTTTTTCTATGAAGTTTTTGTCACAAAAAGAAGCCGTTTTAACTTAGCCCAGGGGCTTATTAATTGACAAACGGCAAAGACTAAATTTATCTGCGATAAACTACTGTTAGCTACCATTGTTGACCTCCTAGGTCCTATTTTTTTGCCTAAAGATGTTTTTTAACCGCAAGAGGTCCTTTGGGGCCGCCCCCCTTTTATATCCAGGCTTAAATGTTTTTTAAAATAGAGTAGACCAAAGCAATTGACGGCTAAGACATTGCCCGCTATCATTTAAACAATGAAAGAAAATAATAAATCTATTTTGAGAACAGATTTCTTTTTAGAACAAGCTATATGTAAGCCACACAAGGGTTTCCCCTCTTATAAGATACGCATATTGGCCCAAAGAGATCTTCGTCCCCTTTTGCCCTATCTCAACGCGGTCTCGCGGGTGATTTCCTATGAGCCCGAGGAAAATAACCTTTGTTTCAAGCTAGAAGGATATAAAGTGGTAGTAACTCCCGATCAGGTAGAAGTCCAGTTAGTAGCCGATCTTAAAGAGGCCCGTAAGGCCTATACCTTGGTGACCGAGTTTTTAGAAGAAACGTGGTCTAAACGCCAAAGCATCACTCCCAAAGAGGCTCCCCAAAGACGCCCAACGGCCCTAGAAATTTATAAATATTTACCCCAAACAAACTGCCAAGAATGTGGCGAACCCAGTTGTCTGGCCTTTGCCTTGAAATTATCGGCGGCGGAACGCACCCTTAAAGACTGTAAACCCCTATCTAGAGAAAAGTCTGGGCCCCGGTATTTGGGCCTCAAAAGGCTATTACCAGAAGACTAAAAGGAGATTCTTCTGAAAAAAGACCTATGTCCCTCTTTTTACCGTGACTTTTTTATGCTGGCCCGCGACGCCATGGTTATAGCCGACGCAGACACTGGGCTTATTGTAGACCTAAACGATCAGGCGGCAAAGCTATTGGGACAGGACCGTGAGGCCTTAAAGGGGAAGCACCACACCTGCCTACACCCCCCTGAAATGGCCCAAACCTATAGCCAAATGTTCCAAGAACACGTCTCCAAAGGGGAAATCATTGAACCTCGGGAGATCTGGTTGGCCCAAAAGGATGGTACCATCATACCCGTAGAGGTGGCCTCACGGGTCATAACTTATCCAGAACGCACCTTGATATTGGGCATCTTTAGGGACCTACGTGGCCGCAAAAAAATCGAAAAGGAAATCCAGGAATTAACAGAACATCTCTGGGTCACCTTAAAAAGCATAGGCGACGGAGTAATAAGCACCGACTGCGAAGGACTTATAACGCTAATGAACCCGGTGGCCGAACACCTTACTGGGTGGACTTTTTCCCAGGCCCAGGGACTACCTCTGACCCAGGTCATGAAGCTTATAAACGCCAAGACCCGTAGCCCCATTGAAAACCCGGTAGAAAGGGTCTTGCAGGAAGGGACCATTAGCGGACTGGCAGATCACACCATACTGGTGTCTAAAGACGGGACAGAGCGCTTTATTGCCGATAACGCCTCTCCTATTCGAGACGACCACGGCCGGATAAAGGGGGTAGTGATTGTCTTCCGCGACATTTCCGCCATGAAACGCCTGGAAGAAGAGCTTGCTCGTTTACAAAAACTCGATTCCCTGGGCATATTGGCCGGAGGCATAGCCCACGACTTTAACAACCTCCTGACCGCTATATTGGGCAATATTTTTCTGGCCCGGGTAAAACAAGGGCAAAGGGAGGCCTTAAACAAACTGGAAGAGGCCGAAAAGGCCGTCTTAAGGGCCAAAGATCTTACCCAACAGCTGCTCACCTTTGCTACTGGAGGATCCCCAGTTTGTAAGGCCACTTCCATACACGAACTAATTACCGAAGCAGCTTCTTTTGCCTTAGTCGGTGCCCCGGTAGAGTTGCGATATTACCTGGAAGACACCTTATGGAACGCCCACGCAGACCCAGGACAAATCGCCCAAGTCTTACAGAATATACTGATAAACGCCCGCCAGGCCATGCCCACAGGAGGGACCATCACCATAAGGGCCCAAAACGTCATCTTAGATGAAAAAAGCCCCTTACCCTTAAAGGCAGGCCGATATATAAAAATCGAGATCACCGACCAGGGAGTAGGCATTCCCCCTGAACACCTAAGCCGCATTTTTGATCCCTATTTCAGCACCAAGCAAGAGGGACGAGGGCTGGGTCTAACTGTATGCTTTTCCGTAATCCGACGCCATCAGGGGCACATGCTGGCCCATTCTAAAGTAGGTCAGGGCTCAACTTTTACTATCTATCTGCCGGCCACTACCGAGCAGGCCGAAGATTCCCAAAAAATACCCCTGGCCCCGGGGCACGGTCATATACTAGTGATGGACGATGAAGAGGCGGTAAGAAAAGTTATGGTCCAAATGTTAAGGCTTTTGGGTTACAAAGTAACCAGCGTAAGTAAGGGCGAAGAAGCCTTAGAGGTCTACCAAAAGCATCTCAAAAAGGGCAAACCCTTTGCGGCCGTAATCCTTGACCTGACTATACCCTATGGTCTTGGGGGCACCGAGACACTGGCACGACTTTTGGAAATAGACCCAACCGTAAAGGCCATTGTGACCAGTGGCTACTCCAACGACCCTGTACTGGCTAATTATAAGGAATATGGCTTTGTAGGCTTGGTGGCCAAGCCCTTCAAAATAGAAGAACTTGGCCGGGTACTCTCGAAGGTGCTCAAATCTCCTTTTTGAGCCTTTCCGCAATAAGTTGCGCCACCCGTTCTCCAGAAAGGAGCATACCCCCAAAAATAGGCCCCATGCGGTAGGCCCCAAAAGTGGCGTTGGCCGCCATGCCGGTTACAAAAACCCCAGGATAGACCTCCTGGGTGTAATTCACCGTTAGGGTTTCGGCCACTTCGGCCCACATGGATTTCTCCCCTATAACGAGCCCGGTTTCGGTCTTTAATTTGGCTCCCAGTTTTTTTTGCATCACGTTTAGAACCGCGGTCTCGTGGCCCGTGGCCTCCACCACGTATTTAGCGCGAAGGGCTAGGGGATCTACGTGAAGCCCACTCATCTCGGTGGCCGTCCAGTTCAAGACCAGACCCACCACCCTTTCTTCGCGTACCATGACGTCTTCTACCATTATGAGGTTAAAGATCTTGGCCCCCGCCTCTAAGGCCTTGGCCGCCAAAAGACAGGCCACTTCCACCGCATCGGCGGTATAATAGGGCTGTCCATTCCATTGGTGTATTTTTACTCCGATCTCTTTCAAGAGGCGGGCCCCTTCTTCTTGGACCACTATCTCGTTAAACATCATGCCCCCGCCCCAGATACCGCCACCGATACTCATACGGCGCTCAAACACCGCCACCTTAAAGCCCTCTTTGGCAAGCTTGTAAGCAGCCATAAGCCCTGAAGGCCCGGCACCCACTATGGCCACGTCTGTTTCCAAATATTCCGTTAACTTGTGAAAAAAACGCTCTATTATGGCCCGGCTTATCTTTAATTCATCAAGACCCATTCTTTCCTCCTAAAAGGTACACTGGATGCCAGTGCATCTTAGTAAAAGCCTTAATTAGTTTCAAGGGTGACTATCTTGAGATTCAGGTCGACTGCCGGGGCAGAGTGCGTAAACTTACCAATGGATATAAGATCTACTCCGGTCTCGGCTACAGCCCGCACATTTTCTAGGTCAATCCCCCCCGAGGCCTCTAAAAGCACTTGGGGCCTCTTTTTTCTGGCCATCTTTACCGCCTTACGGAGGGTTTGAACATCCATATTGTCCAATAAGATGGCCTCTGCCCCGGCCTCCAGGGCCTCTTCTAGTTCCTCTAAATTTCTTACTTCCACCTCTACTCGATAGACGTGAGGCAAGTTTTGCCGCGCCCGTTCCACCGCTTTGGTTACCGAACCACAGGCCTTAATGTGGTTATCTTTAATAAGCACCCCGTCTGAGAGCCCAAAACGATGATTGGCCGCCCCTCCCACC
>Ga0256840_1001049_pt1 | contig 26914 bp, 24 predicted proteins | sample 355202metaG_FD_185969 | JGI IMG/M metagenome (GOLD analysis project Ga0256840, IMG submission 185969) | Hydrothermal vent microbial communities from Mid Atlantic Ridge, Atlantic Ocean - 355-202 | ecosystem: Environmental > Aquatic > Marine > Hydrothermal vents | place: Atlantic Ocean: Mid... | reverse complement strand
AAGACCGTAGCTCTCTAAAACGATGTAACCCAATTCAAAAGGCCACCCCATACCGGTGGCCTTTTTTTGTGGATGATGGAGCTTAAATACATACCTTAATTTGCATCGCTCCCGAGCTATACAGAGGTGGTCCTACTTTTTCGACCAGTCAGCAGCCTATTTAAGATGGATCATGGTTTCATTCAGGCTGCCAGTCTCACGGGTTTCGTTTTCCTTTCATAAGCCTCGTCCGGCGTCAAGATTCCATGTGTCGAATGCGGACGTTCGGCGTTGCAGTATGCCAGCCATTTTCCGATCCCGGCGCGGGCCTGTGAGCCCGTTTCAAAGGCGTTCAGGTAGATGCATTCGTATTTCAGGGACCGCCACAGCCGCTCGATCATCCGGTTGTCGACCCACCGACCGCGCCCGTCCATAGATATTTTTACCCCGGCATCTTTCAGAGCCTGTGTCCATTCGAAGCCGGTGAACTGGCTGCCCTGATCGCTGTTCATGATCCCGGGCTTGCCGTATTTGGCGATGGCCTCGTTCAGGGCTTCGACGCAAAAATCGGCCTCCATACTGTTGGACAAACGCCAAGTCAAAACCTTGCGGCAGTGCCGTCCATAATCGCCACCAGATAGAGGAACCCACGTTGCATAGGGATGTAGGTAATGTCGGCATACCACACCTGATTGGGTCGATTAATCGCCGATTTCCGCAGCAGAAACGGCTATATTTTATGTTGCGGACGTTTCCTGCTGGTGCTCGGTGTTTGATAGCGTGGCACTAAACGCATGAATCGCATCAGGCGGGGCACCCTATGGCGATCGCATTTGTGGTCCTGACGTTGCATATACCGCGCCATTTGGTGTGATCCATGCCGCAGTGCATCCCGAAACGGCTTGTCAAGGATAGCTGTATAGCGCAGGTTTTCCGCACTTTCGCCATTCAAATTCCGATCAACAACCCGTTGGCCAGTTTTTGAATGCGGCTTGTCCCGCTGAGATTCATCAACGCACCCCGCATCACCTTTTCGTTTGGAAAAAATGTTGCAGCCATATTTTTTAATCACCGCACGTTTTCAAGTTCTGACCTGGGTGGGATGCGCGCCGTACTGTCTTTGACAGCTCCGCCATCGTCATTTCTTCACGGATCGCTTCAAGCGCGACTTTAGCCTTAAATTCGGGCGAATGGTTCTTTCGTTTCGTCATGGTGAATCGTCTTTCTTGTAAGTCGATCCATTTTAACTGCTGGTCCGAAATCTTGCGACCACCTCTTTTAACGCTGGACCGGTTTTCGAGGCCGCCTTTGGATGAAAAACGGCCTCGAACCCGTCAGCACGATGGCGGGCGGGGGAGTGGATTTCGAGTTTGCCGCTCGCGCCGTCAGCGATCACTTGCACGATCGAAAGGCCGAGGCCAGTGCCGTCTGTATTGCGGTCTTGGCGCACGAAGCGGTGGGTGAGGGTTTTCAGGTCTTCGGGGGGCACCACCGTGCCGGCATTCACCACGCTGAGGGTGCCGCTTTTACCCAGCGTTACGGTTACCGGGGTATCGGGCGAGCCATGGCGCAGGGCGTTTTCGAGCAGGTTGCGGGCGGCAATGGCAAAGGCGTCGGGGTCAATATTTGAGAGGGTAGGGCTGCTGGGGAGGGTGAGCGTGATCTGGTCCCCCTTATCGGCATAGGCCAGATCATTGACAACCATTTGCAGCACGGTGGCGAGGTTGTGGGGGGTATCGGTGCGCAGGCTGGCCCCTTCGGCCCGCGCCATTTGCATTAATTTTTCCGACATCCGGTTGAGCCGCTTCAGCGCTGATTCGATGTTATTGGCCCGTTCCACCGTGTTTTTATCGGTGGCTTCCGCTTGTAGGCGCTGGGTTTGAGCCAGCGCGGCAGCGACCGGCGTGCGTAGCTCGTGAGCGGCATTGGCAGCGAAGCTGCGCTCGGCCATTAGGGTGCTGTGCAGCCGCTCCAGCAGGGCGTTTATGGCCTTGCCTATGGGCTGGATTTCGGTGGGCAGTTTTCCTGTGGTCACGGGGGCGAGGTCTTGACCATCGCGCGCGGCTAGCTCATCTCGCAGCCCGCGTAGGGGGGCGAGCATAAAATGCAGGAATATCCAGATGGCACCGATGGTGAGCGGCAGCAGCAAAAACAGCGGCAGGCCCAAGGCGAGCAGGATTTCGAGCGCGGCTTCATCGCGGTGCTCCAGGGGTTCGGCGATGGTGATGGTGTAGTCGCCCCCCAGCGCCGCGTCGTAGTAGAGGGTGAAGTTCTCGGTGGTCATAAATCCCGGTTTTTCATAGGGCGGAAAATCATGTTTTCTAGCATCATGCGATTGCAACAATATCCGGCCAGACCTGTCGCGCACTACATAGGTTAAAAACTCGTCATGTGTGCGCAGGGTGCTGATAAGCTGGGTGGTGCCGTCATCCTCAGCATCAAACAGCTCCTGCACAGCGAGGGGCAAAATGCGCTGGGCGGTTTCTTCCAGCGCGCTATCAAGCACTTTATTCAGGCTTTCTCGAATGATCGACTCGGTGATTAAGGCCGAAATAATCCAGACAACCCCGACACTTACGGCAATGGTGAGCACCAATCGGCCTTGTAGGCTGCGCGGCAGTTTCATGCCTCGCCCAGCCTATAGCCCATGCCACGCACGGTTTCGATCTTTTCCCGCCCGAGCTTTTTTCGCAAGCGGCTGATATGCACCTCAATGGTATTGCTTTCGATCTCGCTGTCAAAGGCATAGAGCCGCTCTTCGAGCTGCGGCTTGGAAAGGATCTGCCCGGGATGCTGCACAAAGCCCTCAAACAGCACCCATTCGCGGGCGGTCAGGGCTAGCAGCTTGCCCGCCCGGCGCACAGATTTGGCTGCGAGGTCGATCTCTAAGTCCCCCAGCGTGATCAGCGGGTTGGGGTTGCCTGAATAACGCCGGGCCACAGCGGCGAGGCGCGCCGAAAGCTCTGCCAGATCAAAGGGTTTGACCATATAATCATCGGCACCGGCATTCAGCCCGTCTATGCGGTCGCTGATCTGGTCTAGCGCGGTCAGGATGATAACGGGGGTTACATTCCCCTTTTTGCGCAGGGCTTGCAGGAAGGGCAACCCGCGCCCGTCGGGCAGCATCAGGTCGAGCAACACCAGATCATAGGCGGCGGCGGCGATATAATCACCTGCTTCATCAAGGCGTGTGACCCAGTCCACCGAATGGCCCTCGGCTTTTATCTGGTCTCGCACGCCGGCACCCAAGACGGTGTCATCTTCAATTAACAATACGCGCATAAGTGGTTTTCCTGACATGTGAGCGGTCTACACCCTGATTATTACCGCGACCTGACGAAAAAAGAAACGGGCTGTTCATATTCACGTCAGGAATCTATGCGATACACTGGGAACCCAACCTGCAACGGGGGCCAATCTGCATCGGGGAAGACATCGTGCAAAAGTTATTATCGACCATCAGCGTATTCGCAGCTTTAGTTCTGCCTCTCTCCTCGTCTGCCATTGCCGGCGGCGATGATTGCTATGTGCCGATGTCGCAGTGGCAGTCCCGCTCGGCGGCTATTTATTGGGCTGAATCCCAAGGCTGGCAAGTGCACCGCGTGAAAATTGATGATGGCTGCTACGAGCTTTACGGGCAAGACGGCAGCGGGCAGGAATTCGAAGTAAAACTGAACCCAGCCACCTTTGAGATTATTGTATTCGAATACGAATCACATGGTTACCGAAGCCGGATTTTAGCGACCGACCCGTCGGTGGATATTACCGATATCGAGCGGGAAGACTAAAACACGCCACACTATACCCCTTGCTTTCAGAGTGGCTTGTGGCTCTGCGCCAAGCATCAACCTGACAGCAACCTTAACAATTTTTTTCTAAAAAGTCAGGTCACTGTCAGTTGACCTTGTTATATTAGCAACATCAAATCCCTATTGGAGACACAGATCATGAAAAACATTCTAACCACTTTGGCGCTGACAACGGCGCTGGTTATGCCCGGTGCTGTTATGGCGCGTGATATCACCCTCACGGGCACCCTTAAAACCTATGGCGGCCAGGGCGCTTATCTGGCGGTTTATGTCACCAATGCCAATGGCGGCTATGTGGGCACGGTTTGGGTTGGCGGCGGCAAGTCCAAATATTTCCAGCACTTCACGCACTGGTCTCGCGCCACAGGCGGCAATGTAGGCAATGCCATGACAGGTGCCAGCGTTGGTTCTGGGCGCACCTTCCAAGTGACCTTCAATCTCGCAGATACCCTGATTGATGCGGGCTACCAGCTGCGGATTGATGCTGCCGTTGAAAACATGCGCGACGCCCCGTCCGATATTGTTATTCCGCTCACCAGCGATAACTTTGGCACCGCTAACTCTGGCCGCCGTTACGTGCGCAGCGTTTTCCTGCAATAATCCTCAATTTCCCACCCCACCCGTCCGGAGATCCGCAGTATGATACGCGCCTTACACAAATATTTCGGCCTTGTGGCCACGGTTCTGCTGCTGGTTCTGGCTCTGAGCGGGGTGGCACTTTCGCTTGTTCCAACATGGGACAAGCTCACATCTCCGACGTTGAACGAATCTGAGCTAACTGTGGGTGAATTGGCCGCGCGTATCGCGGTGCATTATCCTGAGGTTGAGCAAATTCGCCGCGCCCCTTCCGGCCAGATCACGGCTTACTATTACGCCAATGATCAGCCGGGCGCGGTGGTGGTAGATCCCGCCACAGGCGCGGGCGTGTCAGACTACGAATTCTCGCCTATTGTGCGCTGGTTAAAAGACCTGCACCGCTCGCTATTGCTGGGCGATGGTGGTCGCATGGCCATGGGCGCGGCGGCGGCAGGATTGCTGCTTCTGACAATCTCGGGCGCATTTTTGATTGCGCGCCGCATGGGCGGCTGGCGCAAGGTGTTTTCACCCGCGCGAGGCACGCTTTCTAACCGTCTGCACGTAAAAACAGGGCGGCTGTCTATCATCGGGCTGCTGCTGGCATCGCTGACCGCGATCTATCTGGTGCTCGGCACCTTCGAAATTATGCCGCAAAAAACCGCCCGCGCCCCGTTTCCGGCGGCTGTGAGTGGCGAAATGGGCCTTGCCCCCGCTGATATGCAAGCTCTGGCCGAAGTGCCCGTGCGCGAGCTGCGCAGCCTCATTTTCCCGTATGCCGATGACCCGACAGACGTGTTTACCCTGACCACAGATTCGGGCGAGGGCTATGTTGACCAAGGCACCGGCATTATGCTGGCATGGGATAATGCCAGCACCCTGCAACAAGTGACCGAGTTCATCTACCTGCTGCACACCGGCGAAGGTGCATGGTTCTGGGGCTTGGTGCTCGGCCTGATGGTGCTCGGTGCCCCCGTGCTGGCTGTGACCGGCCTGATCATGTGGGTTAAGGCCCGCCGTGCGCGGCCTTCCCTGCCCAAAGGGGTGCCTGCGCAAAAGGCTGATACCATCATCCTTGTCGGCTCCGAGTCGGGCAGCACATGGGGCTTTGCCGGCACACTTATGAGCGGGCTTATCGCCAAAGGCCACGGGGTTCACGCCGCGCCGATGTCGCGTTTTGCACCTGAAAAATACAGCCACGCCAAGCAGATCATTGTGTTGGCCGCGACCTATGGTAATGGCGAGCCACCCGCCTCAGCCAAGGGCTTTCTGGATAAGCTGGCCGCGCTTGAAACCGCGCCTACAGCCAAGCTGGCTGTGCTGGGCTTTGGAGACCGCCAGTTCCCCGAATATTGCGCCTATGCCAAAGATATAGAGACCCAAGCCGCGGAAATGAACTGGAAAACCCTGCTGCCGCTCGACACGGTAGACCAACAATCCCCACAGGATTTTAGCCGCTGGGGCAAAGCCCTTGGCGAGGCGTTGGGCCATGAGCTGGAGCTGGCCCATGTGCCTGTGCAGCCGCGCACCCACGGCCTAAAGCTGGTTTCGCGCCGCGATTACGGGCTGGAAGTGCAATCCCCGACCTCGATCCTGCGCTTTGCGCTGCCCCGCGCCAGCTTGCTCAACCGCCTGCGTGGGCGGGGCTGGAAACGCTTTAAAGCCGGCGATCTGCTGGGCATTATCCCCGAAGGTTCCAACATTGCGCGGCTCTACTCCTTGGCGAGCGGTACCCAAGATGGCTTCGTCGAAATCTGCGTGCGCAAGCATTCGCACGGGCTCTGCTCGGGCCAGCTCTTTGACCTCGCCATTGGTGACGAAATCTCGGCGTTTATTCGCCCCAACCCGGCTTTTGCCCCCGCCAAAAACCGCAAGCCGGTAATTTTGATCGGCGCAGGCACCGGGGTTGGCCCGCTGGCCGGCTTTGCCCGCGCCAACCACAAAAAACGCCCGATGCAACTTTATTTCGGCATCCGCCACCCTGAATCGGATTATCTGTATGAAGACGAGATCGGCCAATGGCAAAGCGAAGGCAAGCTGAGCAAGGTTAGCATCGCGGCTTCTCGCCTGAAACAGGTTGATTATGTGCAACATATTTTGCAGCGCGACGGGGCCAATGTGGCCGAGCAAATTAAAAATGGCGCGCAAATCCTGGTCTGCGGTGGGCGCGGTATGGCGGGCGGTGTGGCCGAGGCGCTACACGAAATTCTGGCCCCGCACGGGCTGACCCCCGCCGAGCTAAAAGCGCAGGGAAGGTATCTGGAAGATGTCTATTAACCAGCGTTTTTCCGGCCCCACCATGGGCACCCGCTGGAGTGTCGAAGTCGGCGTAACCACCAGCACAGACCTTGTGGCGCTGGAAGCCGCTTTGGCCGACGCGGTGGCACTGGTGGACGGTCAAATGTCGAGCTGGAAGCCCGAAAGCGACCTGATGCGCCTGAATGCCGCGCCGCTGGGCGCATGGGTGCGTATTCCGCCCGAGCTGATGCAGGTGCTGGCCTGCGGGCTGGAGATTGGCAAGCTTTCAAACGGCGCATTTGATATCGGCCTCGGGGATTTGGTGGCGGCATGGGGCTTTGCCGGCGCACCTCCGAGCGAGGCGGATATTCGCGCCAAGCTCGGCAAGCCCCGCCCCGATACCACCGAGGCGCTAGAGCTTGATCAAGCCAATGCCCGCGCCCGCAAACATGCCCCGCTGGCGCTGGACCTTTCCGGCATTGCCAAGGGCTACGGGGTGGACCAGCTGATGCAGGTTTGCGAAAGTTTCGGCCTGACCTCGGTCTTGGCAGCGCTTGATGGCGAGGTGCGCTGCAAGGGTGCACAGCCCAACGGCAAGCCTTGGGCTGTGGCTATTGAAAAGCCAGATTATACCGCCCGCACCCCGCTTTCGATGCTCGAACTAGAGGATGCCGCTGTCGCCACCTCCGGTGATTATCGCCATTGGGTGCAGGTCGGGCAGGCGCGGCTTTCTCATACCATGGACCGGCAAAAAGGCGGCCCCGTGCAGCCTGAAATTGCCAGCGTTACGGTGCTTGCTGCCGATTGCATGACCGCCGACGCCATGGCCACTGCTATTTTGGTGCAAGGGGTGGAAAAGGGCAGAGATTTTGCCCGTATCCAAGGGCTTGAATGCCTGATTCTGGAGCGGACAGGGGACGCGTTGACCCAGCACCGCGTCGGCACGGTTTTCACGGCCAATAGCTGATACGTCGGGCTATTATTTCCTTGCTGAAACACTGAAAGTGTCGATTTGTAATTTTAGTATAATGTATTGAATATAAACCACTATTTATTGATTGCAGGCTGTTTATTATCCTAGGACAATAAACACGAAATGTGCAGCGTAGCGGCGCGCCATAAATGGCCGCCGCCACGCAGATTTATCCTTGGCGCGCGCTAGAAATCGACCTCAATCGCCACGCCCTTGGCCAGCGCCAAACCCACCGCTGCCGAGGCCACCGCGAGATCTTGTAGGCCCACGCCTGTGCCGTCAAACAGGGTCAGCTCGTCATCGGAGCCTCGGCCTTTATGCGCACCGTTAATGACCGCGCCCAGCTCCGTGATATCGGATTCGGCCAAGCTGCCATCGGCGATGGCATGCTGGCATTCGCCGATGGTCACCGCCTGCGCAATTTCGTCGGTAAACACCGAGGCTCTGGCCAGCAGCGCGGCCTCAACCTCCTGCTTGCCCTTGGTATCGGTCCCCATGCAGGCGATGTGGGTGCCGCCGGTTAGGTGGGCGTCCAGCAATATCGGATCATGGCTGGAGGTGATGGAGATAATCACATCCGCTTCGCTGCCAATCTGCTCAAGGGAGGCCTCTTCAAATGGCAGGCCGAGTTCAGCGGCGGTTTCGGCCAAGCGGCTCAGCATTTCGGGGTGGTAGTTCCAGCCGATCACCTTCTCAAAATCCCGCTGCTCCACCGCCGCCCGCATCTGGAAGGCTGACTGATGCCCCGCGCCGATCATCCCCAGCACCTTGGCGCCCTTGGGGGCAAGGTGCTTGATAGACACCGCGGAGGCTGCCGCCGTGCGTAGCGCCGTGAGCAGGTTGCCCCCGACCAACGCCTTCACTTTGCCAGTGTCTGCATCAAACAAAATCACCGTGCTTTGGTGGTTGGTCAGCCCCTTGGCCTCGTTCCCCGGCCAATAGCCGCCGGATTTCAGGCCCAGCGCGAGGCTTTTACGGTCAAAGCCGGATTTGAAGCCGTAAAGCGCATCCGCATGGCCAATGGCCTCGCGAATCACCGGAAAATTATAAGCGTCCTTGCTGGCCATGGCGGCAAACACCGCTTCCACCGCGTCAAACGAGGCCTTGCGGTCAATCAGGCCCGCGATCTCTTTTTCAGGAACAATAATCATCAGTAAGCCCGCCCGCGTGCGGAGACCGGCCAAACCGTTTCCACCTTGCCGCCCCGCACGCCCACATACCAGTCATGCACGTTGCAGGTCGGGTCACAATGGCCGGGCACCAATTTCAGCTTTTCGTTAATCTTCAAAACCCCGTCGGGGTCGCCCACCACGCCATGCTCGTCCGAGCATTTCAGGTATTCCACCGCGTCATCACGGCCATAAACCGTGGGCAAGCCGCTATCCACCGATTGCGCCTTCAGGCCGGCATCGACAATCGCTTTGTCGGCTTTGGTATGGCTCATGACCGAGGTCAGAATAAACAGCGCATTCTCCCATTCACCATCATCAATCCGCTTGCCGTTTTTGTCCAGAATCCGGCCATAATCCGCATCCATAAAGGCATAGGAGCCACACTGCATTTCGTTATAAACGCCGGAATTGCCCTCGAAATAATAAGACCCCGTGCCCGCGCCGCCAACGATATCACAGTCCAGCCCTTGGGCCTTCAGCGCCGTCACCGCATCGCGCACCATATCAATGGCGATATCGACCTTTTCTTTGCGGTCCTGATACAGGTCCATATGCTGCATTGCGCCCTGATAGGCCTGAATGCCGGCGAACTTAAGTCCCTCCGCGCTGTCAATCAGCTTGGCAATGTTCACCACATCTTGGCTTGTGCTCACCCCGCAACGCCCCGCGCCCACGTCGATCTCCACAAGGCACTCCAGCTCGGTGCCGTGCTTTTGCGCTGCCGCCGCAAGGTCGGCCACATTCTCGGGGTCATCCACACAGACCAGAATGCGGGCACCCAGCTTGGGCATTTTCGCCAAACGCTCGATCTTGGCCGGGTCGCGCACTTGGTTCGACACCATCACATCCTTCACGCCGCCGCGCACAAAAACCTCGGCCTCGCTCACCTTCTGGCAACACACGCCCACAGCCCCGCCGAGGCTTTCCTGCAGTTTCAGCACATCCACCGATTTGTGCATTTTGCCATGGGCACGGTGGCGCACACCCATCTCTTTGCAGAGGTCGCCCATTTTCTTCACGTTGCGGTCCAGCGCGTCTAGGTCCAGCACCAAGCATGGGGTCTGGATGTCGGCCTCGTCCATGCCGGGCTTGGCGGGGATGTCGTATCCTACGTCGTAATTATCAAAGTTCATGTTATTTCTCCGTCCATGGCAGGCTGTCGAGGTCGACATTTCCGCCGGTTATAATTATGCCCACGCGCTTGCCCGCGAAGGTGCTTTTGTTTTTCAAAATGGTGGCCAGCGGCACGGCGCTGCTTGGCTCCATCACGATCTTCATCCGCTTCCAGATCAGCTTCATCGCGTCGATGATTTCGTCTTCCGTCGCGGTCAGAATGTCGGTCACATGGTTTTGCACAAAATGCCATGTCAGGTCTTTCAGCGGCACTTTCAGCCCGTCGGCCACGGTCTCGGGCGCATCGTCAGCAATGATATGCCCTGCGCGAAAGCTGCGCGCGGCGTCATCGGCATTCAGCGGTTCGGCAGCATAAATCTTCACGCTTGGTGCAAGGTTGGATAGCGTCAGGCAGGTGCCGGAAATCATGCCGCCGCCACCAATGGGCGCCACCACCGCATCCAGCCCCTCAACCTGCTCTATCAGTTCAGCACTGCATGTGGCCTGCCCCGCTATGACCCGTGGGTCATTATAAGGGTGCACAAATTCCGCCCCCGTTTCGGCCTCCACCTTGGCAAACACCTCTTCACGGCTGCTGGTGCTTGGTTCACATTCGGTTATAATGCCGCCATAGCCCCGCACGGCGTCCTTCTTGGCCTGCGGCGCGGTGCGCGGCATCACCACATGGCACGGGATGCCACGCCGCCCGGCGGCATAGGACAGGCTGAGCGCATGGTTGCCCGAAGAATGCGTCGCCACGCCCTTTGCCAGCATATCATCGGGCAATCCAAACACCGCATTACACGCGCCGCGCACTTTAAACGCGCCCGCCTTCTGGAAGTTCTCGCACTTGAAAAACAGCTCCGCCCCCGTGAGATCATTCAAGAATTCCGAGGTAAGCACCGGCGTGCGGTGGATATAGGGCGTCACCCGCTCACGGGCGGTTTTCATATCATCTAAGGTGGGGATATACATGTCGCGCTCCTATGTGTTGCGATAATGCTCTTGGGCGGCGGCCACGCCACTGCCCAGTGTTATATGTAGCCCAAGGTCTTTCATGCACATCTCGGCGGTGGCAATGCCCGCCAGCGCCAGCACATCGGGCAGGCTGCCCAAATGGCCAATGCGAAATAGCCTGCCCGCCACCTGTCCGAGGCCGCCGCCAAAGGCGGTGTCGTATTTCTCGGAGGCCAGCGTGACGATCTCGTTAGCATCAAAGCCCTCGGGCGTTTTGATGGCGCTCACCGAGTTGGAGTAAAGCACGGGCGACTGCGCATAAAGCGGCATATCCCACGCAGCCACGGCCTTGCGAACGCCCTCGGCAATCCGCGCATGGCGGGCAAACACGTTTTCAAGCCCCTCGGCCAGCAGCATTTCAGTGGCCATTTTCAGCCCGTTAATCATGCCCACAGGCGGCGTATAAGGGTAGCCGTTCACCGCATAGCCCGCGCGCATATCGCGGATATCAAAATACCAGCGCGGCAGGGTGGCGGTCTCGATCATCGCCGAAGCCTTGGGGCTGAACGCTGCAATCGCCAGCCCCGCAGGCAGCATAAAGCCCTTTTGCGAGCCGGTAATGGCCACATCCACGCCCCAGTCATCCATGCGAAAATCCATCGAGCCGATGGAGCTGACACCATCGACAAACAACAGCGCCGGATGGGCAGCGGCATCTACCGCCGCCCGCACCGCCGCGATGTCCGAGACAACCCCCGTGGCGGTTTCATTATGGGTGGCCAGCACGGCCTTTATCTCGTGGCCGCTATCCGCCGTCAAAATCTCCTCAAACCGATCTGCCGGAATGCCTTGGCCCCATTCAACCTTCACCACCTCAACCTCAAGCCCGTGGCGCTGGCACATATCAATCCACTTCTGGCTAAACATGCCGTTTTCGCAGGCCAGCACCTTGTCGCCCCTGGAGAGCGTGTTGGTTAGTGCAGTTTCCCAGCCGCCCGAACCCGTGGAGGGAAACAGGAATACCTCGGCACTGGCCGATTTCAGCACCTGCTTCACACCGTTCAGTGCAGGGTGCAGGATGCCCTCAAAGGCGGCGGATCGGTGATCCATGGTGGGCATATCCACGGCGCGGCGCAGGGCTTCGGGCGTGTTGGTGGGGCCGGGAATAAAAACAGGGTTTTGGCTGTGCATGGGAGCCTCTTGGGGTTGCTTGGGGCGATACTAATGGCGCTGGATATTTTTGCAATTTTTCTGAAAAAATGTTCCAAAAATAACAATTAATGCATAAGTGGTTGTTTCAGAATAAATAAAAGTTTTTCATTTTTAATTGCTGGTTTTTTGGAAATATTTTTTATTATGATAAAAATCCGGCAGGAGGCCCGCATGACCGAAGACACAGAAAAACGAAAGCGCGGGCGGCCGCGTAAATCTTTGGCCGCGCCTGCGGGCGGCACTGTGCTGGCGCTGGAGCGTGGGCTGGTGGTGCTGGGGGCGCTGGCCAAGCTGCATAGCGCCACGCTGAGCGACCTTGCGCAGCATGTGAATATGCCCGCCTCCACCACCCACCGCCTGCTTGGCACCTTGCAAAAACACGGCTTTGCGGATTTTGAAACCGAGCGGCAGGAGTGGACAGTGGGCGTGGGCGCGTTTCGCATTGGCAGCGCTTATCTGCTGCGCTCGAACCTTGTGGAGGCCTCGCTGAAAGTGATGCGGCCGCTGATGCTGGACACCGGAGAAACCGCGAATTTAGGCATTTCCGAGGGCGGGAACATCGTGTTTGTATCGCAGGTCGAAACCACCAACCCCATTCGCGCCATGTTTCGGCAAGGCACGGGCAGCCCGATGCACGCTTCCGGCATTGGCAAGGCCATGCTGGCCAGCCGCCCCCGCGCCGAGGTGGAAAAACAGCTCGCCAGCTTTGGCCAGCCCGCCTTTACCCCCCACACCCTGACCACCCCCGAAGCGCTGTGGGATGACCTTGAGGTCATAGCCACGCGCGGCTGGGCGCTGGATAACGAGGAGCGGTATTTGGGCATGAAATGCGTGGCCGCGGCGGTGTATAATGCCCATGGCAAGGCGATTGCGGGTATTTCGGTTTCTGGCCCGTCGTCACGGTTTACTGACGAGGTGATTCAGCGCACGGGGCCGATTTTGGTGGCGGCGGCGGATACGCTGATGGAGATGATCGGCGGGGTGCGGCCCGCTGCGGGGTAAGCCTTGCTAGGCCCGCACCATGTCGGCAATGCGTTCGATCACGTAATCCATAAATAGCCGCGCCTTGGGGTCTTGGCGTTTGCGGTGGGTGTAAAGGCAGGCCAGTTGCACTGGTTCGGGCGGGGTTTTTTGCGCCACGGGCAGCAGCCGCCCCGCGTGCAGGTGGTCCGCGACCTCAAACATCGGCTTAAGCGCAATGCCATGCCCCGCCAGTGCCCAATCGGTGAGCACGTCGCCATCATCTGACTCAAACCGCCCCCGCACCGCCACCCGCCTCGGGCCGTGCGGCGTGGCCACCCGCCACTGGAATTCGGGCGCGCCGGGGAAGCGCAGGTTGAGGCATTCGTGATTTTGCGCCACCATTTCATCGGCGGTTTCGGGGAGGCCTCGCGCGGCAATATATGCGGGTGCGGCGCAAAACACCCGCTTAACATCGGCGATTTTGCGAATCCGAAGGGTGCTGTCTTCGGGGTTGCCGAGAAAAAATGCGAGGTCTAGCCCTTCGGCGGTCAGGTTCACCTGCCGGTCTGTCAGCCGCAGCCGGAGCGATACATCAGGGTAGAGCGCTAGAAATTGCGGCACCAATGGCGCGATCAGCCGCCGCCCCATGCCCAGCGGGGCGGCCACAAACAGCGTGCCTTTGGGGCTGTCGGTTATCCGCACCACACGGGCTTCGGCGGCGTCTACGCTATCAAGCACCTTGCACGCGCCTTTATAAAACGCCTTGCCCTGCTCGGTGGGGCTAAGGCTGCGGGTGGTGCGCTGAAAAAGCCGCACATTTAAGTGCTCTTCCAGCGCCGAAATGCGGGCCGAGGTGACAGCGGGGGAGTGGCGCAGGTCTCGCCCTGCGGCGGACATGCTGCCGAGTTCGTAAACGCGCACAAAGGTGCGGATGTTATCTAGATACGACATTGTATGCTTATTTTTGATACAGCTTGTTATTTTACAGGAATACCAGAATAATGCGGCATCGTCTAGGTTGGGCCAAAAGCAAAAACGGGGAAAGCTATGTTTGAATATGCGATAATGTTGGATTGGCTGGGGTTCGTGACCCGCTGGGTCCATGTGATTACGGCCATGGCGTGGATCGGGGCGTCGTTCTTTTTTATCGCGCTCGACCTTGGCTTGAAAAAGGCTGCGGCCATGCCCGAGGGTGTATCTGGCGAAGAATGGCAGGTGCATGGCGGCGGGTTTTACCACATCCAGAAATACCTTGTAGCGCCGGACAATATGCCCGAGCACCTGATTTGGCATAAGTGGCAAAGCTATACCACATGGCTTTCAGGGGCCACGCTCCTGATCATCGTTTACTGGATGGGGGGCGAGATTTTCCTGCTCGACCCTAGCAAAGCCGACCTGACCCTGTGGCAAGGCGTGCTGATCTCGGCCGGCTCGCTGACCATCGGCTGGATATTCTATGACGCCCTGTGCAAATCCAAACTCGGCGAAAAGCCCACCACGCTTATGCTGCTGCTGTTCATTATTCTGATAGCCATGTCCTGGGGCTATAACCAAATCTTCACCGGCCGCGCGGCGCTCTTGCACCTTGGTGCCTTTACCGCCACGATCATGACCGCAAATGTGTTTTTCATCATTATGCCCAACCAGCGGATTGTGGTGAAAGACCTGAAAGAAGGCCGCACGCCCGATGCCAAATACGGCAAAATCGCCAAGCTGCGCTCGACCCACAATAACTACCTGACCTTGCCGGTGATTTTTCTGATGCTGAGCACCCATTATCCGCTGTCATTCGGCACGGAGTATAGTTGGGTGATCGCCAGCCTTGTGTTTTTAACCGGCGTGACCATTCGGCATTATTTCAACACCCTGCACGCCACCGGCAACGGCCCGCGCTGGACATGGGCGGCTACGGTGGGGCTGATGGCCCTGATCGCATGGCTTTCTACGTTTTCGGGCAGCGAAACCTATGAGCAAGCCGAGGCCCGCGCCCTGACGGATTACGAGCAAAAATTCGCTGCCGCGCCGGGGTTTCTGGATGCTTACGATACTGTGGTCGGCAACTGCTCTATGTGCCACGCGCGCGAGCCGTTTTGGGAAGGCGTGCCGCGCGCGCCCAAGGGGATTTTTTTGGAAACCGAGGGGGATGTGGCCCGCCATGCCGCGCGCATTTACCTGAATGCAGGCCTAAGCCACGCCATGCCACCGCCCAATGCGGTGGAGATGGATGCCGACTCCCGCGCCATCATCGTGGCATGGTATCAAGCGGCAGGGTAATGGTTGCGGCCCGAGGCCTAGCGCCCCGCTGCCGTGCCGCGCTCGCGGTAGGGCGTGGTGTTAAAGTGCGCGCGGTAGCATTTTGAAAAATGCGAGGGCGAAGCAAAGCCGCTGGCCAGTGCCACGTTGATCACCGACATATCGGTTTGCATCAACAGGTTGCGCGCCTTTTGCAGCCGCAACTCCATGTAATAGCGCTTGGGCGATCGGTTCAGGTAGCGCCTAAACAGCCGCTCAAGCTGGCGGGTTGACATCCCCGCCTGCGCGGCCAGTTCGGGAGGCGAAATCGGCTCTTCCAGATTGCCCTCCATCATTTTAATCACGCCGGAAAGCTTAGGGTGGCGCACGCCGATCCGGGTGGGAATGCTGAGGCGCTGCTCGTCTTTTCCCGTGCGCGCGGTGGTATAGATCATCTGGTCGGCCACCGCATTGGCAAGGTCTGGCCCGTGCTCTTCTGCGATCAGGCTCAGCATCAGGTCCGCCGTTGCGGCCCCTCCTGCGGCTGAATAGCGGTTTTTATCGACCACAAACACCGCGTTAGACACCGCCAATTCAGGGAAATCCTCGATCAGGCTTTCGCGGTTTTCCCAGTGAATGGTCGCCTTTCGCCCCTGCAAAAGCCCCGCCTTGGCCAGAAAATACGTGCCGGTGCACAGCCCGCCAAAGGCCACGCCCTTGCGGGCCTCTCGCCGCGCCCAGTTCATCAGCTTGGCGTTGACCGCCTGCTTTATCTGCGCGCCGCCGCACACCAGCACCGTATCCTCTCGCTTTAACTCGGCCAGCTCACTATCCACCGCTATATGCAACCCTGAAGAGCAGGCCGCCGGCGCACCGTTTTCGGTCACCACCTGCCACTCATACATTTCCCGCCGCGCCATGCGGTTGGCCAGCCGCAGGGCCTCGATAGCGTTGGAAAAAGCAATCAACGAATAGTTCGGCAGCAGCAGAAAAATAAAACGCTTCGGTTTTTTGGGCATCTCGGACATGGGCACCTGCAATATATGGGAATCAACCGCTGGAAAGACCCTGCCGGTAATATTTCTTATCTTGTAGATTTTATTGCGCTGGTCAATACAAAAACTGTCGTTATGATAACGGCTGTTAATTTAAATCTAGGAGTAAAAGCAATGGGAAACACTTGGACCAAATCTGACTGGCGCAGCAAGCCCCGGATCCAGATGCCCGAGTATACAGACGAGGCGGCCTTGACGGGCGTAACCGATCGTCTGGCCCGATATCCATTGTTGGTATTTGCAGGCGAAGCCCGCCGCTTAACCCGCGCTTTGGGCGAGGTGGCCGAGGGGCGGTCATTTTTGCTGCAAGGCGGCGATTGCGCTGAGAGCTTTGACGAGTTTTCCTCTGACATGATCCGCGACACCTATAAGGTGATGCTGCAAATGGCGGTGGTGCTGACCTTTGGTGGCCAAACCCCGATTGTGAAGGTGGGCCGCATGGCTGGCCAATTCGCCAAGCCGCGCTCGGCGGATATGGAAAGCGTGGACGGCGTCGAGCTGCCAAGCTTTCGCGGTGACATCATCAACGGCTTTGATTTTAACCCCGAAAGCCGGATCCCTAACCCCGAGCGCATGCTGCGGGCTTACACCCAAGCGGCGGCGTCGCTGAACCTGTTGCGGGCGTTTTCGCAGGGTGGCTTTGCCGATATCAAGCGCGTGCATCAGTGGACGCTGGAAAGCACCGAGGGTGGCAAGGGCTATGGGGAATATCACGAATTGGCGCGGGATATATCCAAGAGCTTGGCCTTTATGGAAGCTGCCGGGATTAGCGGCGAAACGGTAGACGCCATGAAGCGGGTGAGCTTCTACACCAGCCACGAAGCGCTTTTGCTTGAGTATGAAGAGGCGCTTTGTCGGCAGGATAGCGAAACCGGCGACTGGATTGCCGGCTCGGGCCATATGATCTGGATTGGTGACCGCACCCGACAGCCAGACGGTGCCCATGTGGAATTTGCCCGTGGCGTCATCAACCCGATTGGCCTGAAATGCGGCCCGAGCATTTCGGAAAGTGATCTGCTGACCCTGATCGACAAGCTCAACCCCGACAACACTGCAGGCCGCCTGACGCTGATTTGCCGCTTTGGCGCGGGCGAGGTTGGCAAGCACCTGCCAGCGCTTATCCGCGCGGTTGAGCGCGAGGGGCGTAAGGTGGTTTGGTCTTGCGACCCTATGCATGGCAACACCATCAAGTCAGACAGCGGCTATAAAACCCGCCCCTTTGACCGCGTGCTCGGCGAAGTTCAGGAGTTTTTCGCCATTCACAAATCGGAAGGCACCCATGCAGGCGGTGTGCATTTCGAGATGACCGGCAAAGACGTGACCGAATGCACAGGTGGTTTGCGTGAGGTGCGTGATGAAGACCTTTCCAGCCGCTACCACACCGCCTGCGACCCGCGGCTGAATGCCTCGCAATCGCTCGAACTGGCCTTCCTTGTGGCACGCGAATTGCAAGCGCAGAACGAGGCCAAGGCCCGTGGCTGATATGATCATGGTGCTGACCTCGGCTAACGGGGTCAGCGATGAACAGGTGGCTGCGGCGCTTATGGGCCTGGATTCCCGCGCGCCGCGTCGGCTGTCAGCCTGTGCTGTTGATGTGGCTCTGCGCGGCGCGCCGCCAGCGGTGGCGCTTGCGGGAGTCGACGTGAACTTTGTGCCAAGCGAAAACCGCGCCAAAAAGCTGCTGATCGCGGATATGGACAGCACGATCATTCCGGTGGAGTGTATCGATGAACTGGCCGATTTTGCCGGGGTTAAGGCGCAGATTTCCGAAATCACCGAGATCGCCATGCGCGGCGAAATGGGGTTTGAGGAAAGTCTTGAGGCCCGCGTGGCTTTGCTGAAAGGGCTTGAAGTAGCGGCGCTGGATCGGGCTTATGCCGAGCGCATTTCGCTTAACCCCGGGGCGCGGGATATGGTGCAGGCGATGAATGCGCAAGGGGCATACACCGCGTTGGTGTCCGGCGGGTTTACCTATTTCACCGAAAAAGTGTCTGCCGATGCGGGCTTTCAGCATAACCGCGCCAATACCTTGAATATGGCGGCTGGCGTGCTTGATGGCACCGTCGGCAAGCCCATTCTGGGCCGCGAAGCCAAACTTGCGGCCATGAACGAGCTGTGCGCCGCGCGCGGCATTTCTCGCGCTGATGTGATTGCGGTGGGCGACGGGGCCAATGACCTTGCGATGATTGAAGGCGCGGGGCTGGGGGTGGCTTACCATGCAAAGCCCGCGCTTAGGGCACAGGCTGATGCCGTGCTGGACCATTCAGACCTGAGCGCCTTGCTAGCCTTGCAAGGCATCACAGCCTAGCGGGCCAGAACCGCCTTGGCCATGTAGTGCTATTTGTCTTTGCGCACCAGCTTTAAATGCCCGCGTTTTTTAGGGGACGGCACAGGGTTTTTGGTTTCGGAAACCGCCCTCACGCTTTGCGGTTGAAACGGGTCTATCGGCTCTGCAAACCCGACAGTGACCTCTTCAGGGTTGCGCCCGAGCGCACTGAGCGGTGTGATTTTTTGCGACTGGATGGCAAAACGCAGCGGCGCGTTAAACGGCTTCTGAGGGTAGGAAATGCAGCCGATAATGCGGTTCACTTCACCCATATCGCTGCGCAGCGGCAGCAAGATCATGTTCACCTCATAGGTGCTGCCCGCCAAATCACGGGCCGAAAGCACCAGCTCGCCAATGGCGGGGCGAATTAGAATTTGGGTCAGCACTTTTTGGATATGGTTGCGCTCGTCAGCCTGCATGAAGCTGGCGGCAGATTGCCCGCGCACCTCCATGCCCATCATATCACACAGGTTCATGCCTGCCAGCCGCGCCCTAAAATCACCCTCGGCGATGCGTTCAAAAATAAACGTGTTTTCCAGCGCGTCAGGAAAGACCCGTGGGTCAATTTCGCAGCGGTTTGGTACATTTTCGCCATGGCGCAATGCACTCCAATGCTCGAATAAGTTGTTAAAAATAGGGTTTTGCATTTTGTTTACTTTTGGTTGCACGTTCATAATGTCCTGCCTGCTTTGGCTTTTATCGTAACTTCTGCGATAAGAGTAATACAATTTTAATGGTATGTAAGCTGTTGTGGTCATTTATCGTTAATACTGAAGGGGGAACTGGCTTGGATCCTGTCGCCTTACTGGCACTTAATGTTTAAAAGTCAAATAAATCAACGAGGTTTTGCCACCGCGCAAAAAACCGCCTATACGCAAACAGTTTTATTAAACTTGGCGCGGTCTGGCCTTTGGGCTAGACAATGGCGCATGGCATTGGGCAAATGCGGATATATTTCGGAGATTTACCATGAAGCTAGACCGGCGCGGGTTACTGATCATCCTTTCCTCCCCCTCGGGGGCCGGAAAATCGACCCTCTCTAAACGGGTGCTGGAGGACGACCCGGGGGTGGTGTTTTCGGTCTCGGCTACCACGCGCAGCCCCCGCGAGGGTGAACAGGACGGGCGGGAGTATTTTTTCAAAACCCGTGCCGAATTCGAGGCATTGGTCGCCAGTGGCGGCATGTTGGAGCATGCCGAGGTGTTTGGCAATTTTTACGGCACCCCGCTGGTGCCTGTTGAAGCGGCGATAGCGGCGGGGCAAGATGTGCTGTTTGATGTGGATTGGCAGGGTGGCCAGCAGATTCGCAATTCCCCCTTGAGCGAAGCGGTGGTCTCGGTTTTTGTGCTGCCACCTTCTATTGCCGAGCTGGAGGCGCGCCTCACTAAGCGCGGGCAGGATAGTGCCGAGGTGGTGGCCAGCCGTATGGCGCAATCGCGCGCTGAAATCAGCCATTGGGCCGAGTATGATTACGTGCTGGTGAATGACGATGTGGATAAAGCCGAGGCTGACCTGCGCGCCATTGTGCAGGCCGAGCGGTTGAAGCGCGGGCGGGTGACGGGGCTAAACAGCTTTGTAGCAGGGCTGAATGTGGAATATGAGGCGCTGCAATGATGTATGAGCTGGAGGGCGTACGTCCTGATTTGCCTGCGGGCGACCACTGGATTGCCCAAGAGGCGGTGCTGATCGGGGATGTGCTGATCGAGGATATGGTGTCGGTCTGGTTTGGGGTGGTGCTGCGGGGTGATAACGAGCGGATCACCATTGGCGCAGGCAGCAATGTGCAGGAAAACACCGTTATGCATACCGATATGGGCTATCCGCTGGCCATCGGCAAGGGCTGCACCATTGGCCATAAAGCCATGCTGCATGGTTGCACGATTGGCGATAATACCCTGATCGGCATGGGGGCGATTGTGCTCAACGGTGCGCGTATTGGCCGTGATTGCCTGATCGGCGCGGGCGCGTTGGTGACCGAGGGCAAGGTGATCCCCGATGGGTCTCTGGTGGTGGGCAGCCCTGCCAAAGTGGTGCGGGCGCTCGATGCGGACACCATTGCCAAGCTGGGGGAGTCCGCGCTGAGCTATCAGGCGAAGATGGCGCGGTATTTGAAAGGGTTGCGCAGGGTTTAGGCCGCCGGACAGCTCCGGAACCGCGCCGCCTCGGCGACCCTTCGGGCCACCTCGTTGGCGCGTGCGGCGCTGCGCTTGCAGGGCATTGTGGCAGGTCAGAATGTCAAATTTAATGCGGAGTCTGAAAAATCAGCTGACAGGGTAATAGATTGCTCGACCATGCTGTGCCGTGCCAGCGAAAACTGGATGGTTTTGGCGGTGACATCAATGCCGTTATGCCCCTCGACAACATAGCGCCACAGCTCTTCAGGTGGCGTAACGGGCGCGCCCTCCACGGTTATGCGCCAGCCCGAGTCTGTGGGAGCGCAGTGCATTTCACCCCCGCGCGGCAGGCTGGATTCTACACAGAGCAGCAGCAGGTAAAGCAGCTTCACCAAGCGCCGCTCCCGCGTGCCCCAGCTTTCGGAAATGTGCAGCGACAATCGCCCCGAGGTGAACATCTCGACCGCCAAGCGCTCGGCTTCCGGCCCGCCGATCATGCTGGTGGAACCGGCCCCGAAAGCCAGCCGAAAAAACTTCAGCTTGGCCTGCGCGTTGTGGGCGGATTGCCCGATCAGCTCTAGCTCGGGGGTGAGCGCGCCCATGGCCTCCATCAATTCCAGCCCGTTGCCGATAGCGCCGACAGGGCTTATAAGATCGTGGCATATACGGGAGCTTATAAGCTCGGCGAGATTGTCTTGCATGGTGTGGCCCGTGTTGGAGGACGTGATGAATTCTATATTGGCACCCGGCATGCGCGTGCGCCACCCCCAACAGCCCGGTTGGGGCATTGGGCAAGTTCAATCGGTGATCGGCAACCGCATAACCGTTAATTTTGAGCATGCCGGTAAGGTGGTGATCAATGGCGATGTGGTGAACCTTGATCTTGTTCTTTAAGCCAACATGGTTAACAAATCCTGAATCTGGCTTGTAGTGGGGCAGGGCAGCGGTTAAAACCCCTGCACCCGATCTCAGGAGCCTTCATGGATAGCGCCCCCCTCACCACCCGCCTTGCCCAAAGCGAGGCCGACCTCCTGGCCGCACAAAGGCTGCGCTATGAGGTGTTCGTGGCGGAAATGGGGGCCAAGGCCAGCGCTGCCGACCACGCGGCGCGGCTGGAGCGCGACCGTTTTGATGCGTATTTCGACCATCTGCTGCTGCTCGATGGCGAGCAGGTTGTCGGCGCATACCGCCTGATGCGCGCGGATATGGCCAGCAAGGGCATCGGCTTTTATAGTGCCGCCGAGTTTGACCTTTCCAAGCTGCAAGGCCAACACGCGCTGGAGCTTGGGCGCTCCTGTGTGGCCAAGGGGTATCGTGGCGGCATTGGCCTGCACCTGCTCTGGGATGCGCTGGGTGATTACGTGATGCACCACGGGATCAACATCCTGTTTGGTGTGGCATCTTTTCATGGCACCCATCTGGCCTCGCTCAAGCCGGCCCTTACCTATTTACACCACAAATCCCTCGCGCCGGAGGATCTGCGGGTGCGCTCTAAAGCCTATGTTTCGCTCGACCAAATGGCGTGGGAAACGGTCGACCAGCGGGCGGCGGTGAAAGACATTCCGCCCCTTATCCGCGCCTATCTGCGGCTGGGTGGTTTTGTGGGCGACGGGGCGTTTATTGACCATAGCTTCAACACGGTGGATGTATGCCTGATCATGGATACAGCCCGCATGGTGCGGCGCTATAAAGCCTATTACAGCAAGGAGCGCAGATAAATGGCTATGTGGAACGGCGTAGAGCCGCAACCTTACCCCAAGCTGGGGGCCATCGGCTGGCTGCGGCTGGTAGTGCGGCTGGTGATTTATGCTATTATTACGGCAGAGCTGGTGCTGCTCTGGGCGCTGGCCAAGGCGCTGGAAAAGCTCATAGGCGGCAACCGGCTGAGCGGTGCCATTGTGCGGCTCTGGGCGCGGATCGGGCATAGTATTGCGGGCCTGCGGTTGGAGCTTCAGGGCGAGGAAATGAGCCATGGCGGGGCGCTGGTCGCCAACCATACCTCATGGACCGATATTTTCGTGCTGCACAGCGCGGCGCATATCCATTTTGTATCCAAGGCCGAAGTGGCGGGCTGGCCGGTGATCGGCTGGTTGGCGCGCATTACCGGCACCCTGTTTATCGAGCGCAAACCCCTTGAGGCGAAAAAGCAGCAAGCGCAGCTCGCGGCGCGCATTGCAGCAGGCGACAAGCTGTGTGTTTTCCCCGAGGCGACCAGCTCTGACGGCCTTCGCGTGCTGCCGTTCAAATCAACCCTGTTTAGCGTGTTTCATACCGAAGCGCTGAAGGAGCTTGTATGGGTGCAGCCGGTCTCGGTGGCGTATTTCCCGCCCAAGGGCAAGGACACGCGGTTTTATGGCTGGTGGGGCGATATGGAATTTGGCACCCATGCCATGGTGATTTTGGGCCTGTCCATGGGGGGGCGTGTGCGGGTGACCTTTCATGAGCCGCTCAAGGCGGCTGACTATAGTAACCGCAAGGAGCTGGCCAAAGCCGCCGATGCGGTTGTGCGGGACGGGTTGCGGGTATCTCTCGGGGTGCGCTATGCGGAAAGTGTTGAGGCGTGAATTTTTCTTGGGGGGATTAACCCCCCTTTGAAAAATCTTCCCTGCGGTCAGGAGGGGCGCGGCCCCTCGCTACGCTCACCCCGGAGTATTTTTGGAAGATTGAAGGTGAGGGGCTAGTAGGCGACCATGGTGAGAAGTTCGTAGGTGGCGACAGTTTCGGCGTTTTGGTTCGTGAGTTCTACGTGCCAGCGGACTTCGCCGTAGTCTTCGGTTCGTTTGGTTTTTCGCTTGACCGTTAGGCGGGCTTGTATGGTGTCGCCGGCGCTTACGGGCTGTTGGAAGCTTAGGTCGTTGAGGCCGGTATTGGCCAGCACCGGCCCCGGGTTTGGCTCTACAAACAGGCCCGCCGCGAAGGAGAGCAGCAGGTAGCCGTGTGCCACACGGCCGGGGAAGAAGGGGTTGGCTTTGGCGGCGGCCTCGTTCATGTGGGCGTAGAAGGTATCGCCGGTGAAATGGGCGAAATGTTCGATGTCGTCCAGGGTGACCTCGCGGGTTTTGGTGAGGAGGCTTTCGCCTAAGGTGAGGTCGTTGAAATGGCGCTGGAAGGGGTGCTCGGTGGCTTCGGTTATGGGCGCGCCGGGCAGCCATGTTTGGCCGATGGCGGAGAGCATACGGGGGGAGCCTTGGACCGCCGTGAGCTGCATATAATGCATGACCCCGCGCACCCCGCCCATTTCCTCGCCGCCGCCCGCACGGCCCGGGCCGCCATGCACCATGTGGGGCAGGGGGGAGCCGTGGCCGGTGCTCTCAGCCATGGAATCCCGGTCGTTTACGTAAATTCGGCCATGGTTGGCGGCAATGTTTAGGGCGAGTTGGCTGGCGACTTTAGGGTCGTGGGTGATGACCGAGGCCACCAGCGAGCCGCCGCCGCGATTGGCGAGGGCCGCGGCGTGGGGCAGGTCTCGGTAGGGCATGATGGTGGAAACAGGACCGAAGGCCTCGACCTCGTGCACGGCGGTTGCGGCATCCGGCTCGGGGCAGTGCAGGAGCTGGGGGGACATGAACGCACCGTGGTCGAGCGGGGCGGTATCGGTGCCGAAAACGCGGGTGCTTTCGGGGGTGAGGGCGGCGAGGCGGGCTTGCACATCGGTGCGTTGGGCCTCGGAGACTAGCGCGCCCATGGTGGTGTTGCGTTCCGCAGGGTCGCCGATGCGGGCCTTGTCGAGCTTCGCCGACAGCGCCTCAATCACCGGATTCACCAGCGCTACGGGCGCGATAATACGGCGGATGGCGGTGCATTTTTGGCCGGCTTTGGTGGTGATCTCGCGGAACGCCTCTTCAATGAAAATGCCAAACTCCGGCGTGCCTACCGTGGCATCCGGCCCCAGAATGGAGGCGTTCAGGCTGTCTTGCTCTGCGGTAAAGCGCACCGAATTTTGCAGCAGGTGCTTCGAGGACCGCAGCATCAGCGCGGTATCGGCCGAGCCGGTAAAGGCCACCGAATCCTGCGACCCAAGCTGGCCAAGCAGGCCGCCGGAGCCACCGGCGATGAACTGGATAGAGCCTTCAGGGAATATCCCGCTGTCCACCATAATCCGAAACGCCGCTTCGGCCACATGCACCGTCGAAGTCGCGGGTTTGATGATAGCCGGCACCCCTGCGAGTAGCGTCGGTGCAAGCTTTTCCAGCATCCCCCAAACGGGGAAATTATAGGCGTTGATATGCACCGCCGCGCCCAGCATCGGGGTGCAAATGTGCTGGCCCATAAAGCTGCCATTGCGGGAAAGCTGCTCTAGATTGCCATCGAGATAAACATGCGCATCGGGCAGTTCACGCCGCCCTTTGGAGGCGAAAACCAGCATGGTGGTGATGCCGCCGTCTATGTCTATCTGGCTATCGGCATGGGTGGCCCCCGTGGAATAGCTCAGCGCATAGAGCGGCTTTTTATGGGCTTTCAGGTGCAGGGCCAGCGCTTTGAGGCGGCGGGCGCGGTCGTGGAAAGTAAGCGCGCGCAGGGCAGGGCCACCCACGTTTCGGGCGTAGTCCAGCATGGCTTGGGTGTCCAGCGGGCTGCCCGCTTGGGCGATCTTCTCACTGGTGACGGCAGAATAAATCGGGCGGGCTTCCGCGCTGGGCGCGATCCACTTGCCGGCGGCGAAACTTTCAACTTGCAGCATAGTCTATCCTTTGAACTTGTCGGCCAGCACCCATGAGCCGGGGCTTTGTGCGGCCAGTGCGGCCACCATTTCGGGAAGATCAGAGAGCGTATCGCCATAATGCATCGGCCCGCCCCGCCAGCGCGGAAAGCCGTAGCCGAGCATTTGCACCACGTCGATATCGCCGGCGCTGGCGGCAATGCCTTCTTCCAGAATGCGCTGGCCCTCATTGATCAGCGCCGCCATCAGGCGCGAAGAAATCTGGCAGCTCGAAAAGCTCTGCGGCGTGATCCTCTCGGCCTCGCGATAATAGCGCAGCATGGCCTCGACCTCGGGGTCCTCCCGCTTGCCGCCTTCATAAATATACCAGCCCCGCCCGCTGCGCTGGCCAAAGCGGCCCATTTCGCAAAGCTGGTCGGCGATCGGAATATAGCGCTCGGCAGGGTCCCGCGTGGGCGCGAGGCGCTTGCGGTTGGCCCAGCCGATTTGCAGGCCGGTGAGGTCTTGCAGCTCGTAAGGTCCCATCGGCATGCCAAAGCCGCGCATGGCAGCGTCTATTTGTGCGGGCAGGCAGCCATCGGCAAGCAGATAATCGGCGGCGCGGCGATAGGCGGCGAGCATGCGGTTGCCGATGAAGCCGTCACAGACGCCCGAGAGCACGGGGGATTTTTTCTGCCGTTTCGCCAGCGCAAAAGCGGTGGCGAGGGTCTCGGGCGCGGTGCCCTCTAGCGCCACCACCTCCACCAGTTTCATGATATGGGCGGGGGAGAAATAATGCAGGCCAAGGCAGCGGGCGGGGTTTGGGATGCTGTCAAAAATGGCGTGCGGATCAAGGTAGCTAGTGTTGGTTGCAAGGATTGCATCGGCGGGCAGGGCGCTGGCAAGTTTGGCGATGACCTGTTGCTTGACGGTGAGGTCTTCAAACACCGCTTCAAGGCCGAGGTCGGCGTTTTTGGCGGCGCTATAGTCATAGGTTGTTATGAGGTTGCTCTGTAGACATGTCATATTTGACATGTCTAATTTGCCACGTTTCACCGCGCCTTCAAGGATGGTGTGAACGCGGCCACGGCCCGCTTCGGCGGCGTCTGCGTCCACCTCCAGCAGCACCACCTTGAGGCCCGCGAAAAGCATTGAGGCGGCAATGCCCGCGCCCATAAGCCCGCCACCGACAATGGCCACGGTTTCAACCGCGCGCGGGGTCGCCCCCTTAATCACCGCTGGCTTGGCCGCGGCCCGCTCACTGAAGAACGCATGGCGCAGGGCCTTGGATTCAGCCGATTTCCGAAGCTCTAGATGCAGCTTGCGCTCGCGGGGCTGGCCCGTTTTGAAATCGGTTTCACAGGCCCAGAGCAGGGCGTCCAGATTGTGAAACGGCGCCTTGGCCCCCTTGGCGGATTTTTTCAGCTTGGCGCGGGTGGTGGCGAGATATTCTGTGGTTGGCGCCGGGCATGGGCGGGCGCTGACGGGGGTTGGCCGTGCGGGCAGATCATTGAGCAGCACCCGCGCGGCGCGCTCTAGGTCGTTGCTTATCACATCCA
>Ga0256840_1001048_pt1 | contig 26923 bp, 21 predicted proteins | sample 355202metaG_FD_185969 | JGI IMG/M metagenome (GOLD analysis project Ga0256840, IMG submission 185969) | Hydrothermal vent microbial communities from Mid Atlantic Ridge, Atlantic Ocean - 355-202 | ecosystem: Environmental > Aquatic > Marine > Hydrothermal vents | place: Atlantic Ocean: Mid... | reverse complement strand
TCGTTGGGTGAGAACCATACTCTTCTGCTTTTTGTGCCATAAGACCAATGTTTTGCATTGAGCCCATAGTTGTTACATCGTATTGACCGTTCTTCACACAATCTGCTACCATTTCAGCATGGAACATCGCATAAGTACTATCAGGGATAACTGCTACACATTCAACTGCTGCACCTGTTCTGTCCCACTGTTTACCACCTTCACGAACAACAACTGGCATAGAAGCATCGATAATAACATCGTTAGATGCATTAAAGTGTGTGGTTCCTTTGTCTGAATCAACCATCGCTAGTTTTGGAGAATCAGATTCTAATACCGCTAGGAAGTCTGCTTTAATCTCTGCCTCTTTTGCATGACCTGCTATTTTCTTCTCTAAGTCACTCATACCTTGGTTAGGATTTACACCTAGTTCTGCAAATGTATCTGCATGCTTAGCAAATACATCTTCAAAGAATACTGTAAATGCATGACCAAACATAATTGGGTCAGAGATTTTCATCATCGTAGCTTTAAGGTGTAGTGACCATAAAACATCATTTGCTTTTGCATCTTCAATTGTCTTTTTCAAGAATGATTTAAGTGCAGCAATTGACATAAATGTACCATCAAGTACTTCATCTGCAACACAGTCGATTGTTGTAAGCTCTTTACCGTTAAGTGCAATGGTTACCTTTTGGTCTTTATCTAAAGTTACTGATTTTTCATGTGCAAAGAAATCACCTTTACCTTCCATATGTGTTACATATGCTTTAGAGTTTTCAGAAAAATCTTTTAATCTATGTGGGTTTTTCTGTGCAAAGTTTTTAACTGCTTTAGCTGCACGTCTGTCTGAGTTACCTTCTCTAAGTACTGGGTTAACCGCCGAACCAAGACAAACACTGTATTTAGCTTGGATAGCTTCTTCTTCAGCATTTGCAGGGTTTTCAGGATAATCAGGGATATCATATCCTTGACCTTGAAGCTCTGCAATACAATCTTTAAGTTGTCCTACTGATGCTGAAATATTTGGAAGCTTGATAATATTTCCATCAGGCTGAAGTACTACTTCTCCTAGTTTAGAAAGCTCATCTTCTGCTAAACCTTGGCTTGCAAGAACACGTCCTGCAAGAGAGATGTCTTTTTCTACTACTTCAACACCTGCTGCTTGAGTAAATGCATTTACGATTGGGAGTAATGAATATGTAGCTAATGCTGGTGCTTCATCGATTTTAGACCATATGATCTTTGGCAATTTTGACATGAGAAATCCTTAAAATTAATATTTTGTACATGGATATTAGCACTACTTGACTATAGAGAGATTTAAAATTGTCTTGAGCTATTATTATATTATTTATTTGTTTCTATACTACACATTTATGTAGATAATTATTCGATAAATACTAAAATACAATATTTTATTTTACAAGTATATAAAACATACAAAAGGGATAAATAGACATAAAATGCCCTTGATATAGGTAATATAGGGGTAATACTCTTCCCATATAATTTTCCTGTGCAAATCGTTTATTTGCCATCAAAAATTTGAGCCTATGCTCATACAAAAGGAAAAGAATGAAAGCTATTATGACACTCATAGTAACATTAACCCTAGGTGCATTTTCACTTCATGCAAGTACTGCAGAGACAAAAAGTGATTTCACAGTAACACAACTAGCACTAGATGCACAAACAGCTAGCGAAATGGAAGCGCTACCAATGCAAGCTTCAGTAGCAGAAGATAAAAATGAGAGTCAAGAAGATACGCCAGAAGGAGAACATCCAGACAGTAACTAAGTCACCTTTATTTCGTTTCCCCCTCTCCATCTTACTCCTAAAGGAGGGGGACTTGTCTCACACATGCATTACTTAACCAATATGTATTCAGCAGGAAAGCCCATAGGTATGGGAGCATAAAGTCTAACAAACATCTCACCTTCACCTACTTGACACAACGCGTATGGCACATAAAGAAATCTTGCCCCTATCTTTTTATCTACTTGACTCTTCTCTTCTAAATGTAAGCGTATACCACTAGAAATACCTTGTGAAAGTTGTTCTGGTATGAGAGTATCAACTGCGAGTATCATGATATCTATATCTTTACTCGTTAGACGAACTTTTAGTTGTTCTTCCAAATCTTCATAACTCTGTGTTGAGTCTTTTATCTCATTTTCATACACTTCGACCTTGCCATCATCGGTTAATAGCATCAAGAATGGTTGAAAATATTTTGTATTTGTTAAGGCGTTTTGTGCTTTTTCTACAGCTTGTTCTAACAGTGCAAATGCTCGTGTATCTGCTTCATTTGACATGATAATCCATTGTATGTATAATTTAAGCGATATGCTAACATAGTTAATATGATAGAGAGATATAAAAAGCGGAGAGTATATTTTCGCTCAAAGAGCGAAAATATGTTTTAATGTAATATTATTCGTCGCCTGCTGCGGCTTTTTCCATCATGGTGTACATACCTGTTCTTACTTCATTTGCAAGTGCAAGTAAATCATCTGGAAGTGTATATCCACCATTTATCATAAGTTCCATACTCATAGTGTAAATATAGATATCACCGTTTGGTTCTTCTATAATACCTATACGACATGGCATAAATCCAATAAATTCTGCTGAATGAGATAAAAATCTATCCGCAATACTTGGAGAACAATAAGAACGTATATGTGTTAATAAACCGCCATCTCTAAATTGTTTTCCACCTCTTGGCATTGTTTTAGCGTCTACCATGGCTAATCCATACTCTTCACCAACCTCATCCATGATGTCAAGAGCATTTTCAAATGCTTCTGCTTTAGTCATGCCTTCAGGTATCACCATTTTTACTTTACGAACCATACCTTTTGCAGGATCACCAGTAGTAAGTACTTTGTCAAACATCTTCATATACTCAGGGAGTGCTTGCGAATCAAGCTTCGCAATATTTGGACCTACAGTCACTGCTCCAATAATTCCTGCAATCACTACCACTGCTCCTATGAGCGTCAATAGACCTTTAATTAATTTCATTGTGTTCCTTTATTGTTAATAATAAGGTGTAATTATAATCTATATAGTTTATAATCAGTTGAATTGTTTACATGTATTAGCCAGATACAACTAAATTTTCTTCTAAATACACACCAATCTCTTTAGCCTCTTCAAGTATCATCTCACTGACTTTGTATTTACTTTCTATAATTACATCTGCCAATTTAGACTTGATATGCAGTTCTAAGGGTCTTTTACCAGGGTGACGTTCCACTAAACACATCAACTCTTCAACGGTTTTAGCATCTGGCATAAGATTTAGTGCGAGTATGAGTGGTGGCTGTTCTGGTTCAGGTACATGTTTGACCTCTTTTTCTACTTTTACTTTGGCTTTTTTAGCATCTTTTATAGTTGAGATTTTGAGGATGTTCATACGGGTAAAGTCACCATCTTTGGTAATCTTCACCTTAAAAGCGATAGGTTTGCTAAGATCAAAATCCTCTTCAAGTTCTTTGAGACGGTTTTCAAAGAGCATCAACTCTATATTTCCATGTAAGTCCATAATGCTGGCAATACCAAACTTGTTACCCTTTTTAGAAATTTTTTCTGTGATATTTTCTATCTTTCCTATAAACATCGCTTGTGAACCATCTGCTAAGTCGTCTATCTCAGAACTGAGTGTGTAGTTTATGCCATCAAGTTGTTCACGGTATTTGTCAAGTGGGTGACCCGAGACATAAAACCCTAAAGACTCTTTTTCCATCTCTAAGATTTCCATAGGTTCAAACTCTTCCATATCGGTGAGTTCCAGTGTCACAGTAGTCATTTCTGCGTCATCACCCCACAGAGAATTAACAGCTTGTTTCTTCGCATCCCCTGCTTTTTTCGCCATGTCTATAATGTCATCTATCTGAGAGAGTACCGCTTTTCTGCTGTATCCAAAGCTGTCAAATGCCCCTGCCTTCGCAAGCGTTTCGATGACTCTTTTGTTCACTTTAGAAGAGTCTATACGAGAAACAAAATCAGAGATATCTTTAAACTCGTTTTCTCCTCTTGCTTCAAGCATCGTGTTTATTGCGATATCTCCTGCCCCTTTGAGTGCCCCCATACCGAACATAACCACTTCTTCACCATCAATGTTCCGTGCTTCAAATACAAGCCCTGATTTATTGATATCAGGTGGGAGGAGTTTCATACCCATACGTTTTACTTCATCCACATAACGTACCACTTTGTCTGTGTTGTTCTTTTCAAGTGTCAAGATGGCTGCCATAAACTCTGTAGGGTAGTAGTATTTCAAGTAAGAGGTATAAAAGGTTATCATCGCATACGCAGCAGAGTGAGATTTGTTAAAACCATAGCCTGCAAATTTCACAATGAGGTCAAACAAGTCAAAGGCTTTTTGTCTATCAAAACCTTTTTTCGCTGCACCATCAGCAAATTCACCTTGGAGTTTGTCCATCTCTTCTTTAATCTTTTTACCCATAGCACGACGTACCAAGTCTGCACCACCAAGACTAAAGCCTCCGATAGTCTGCACTATTTGCATCACCTGTTCTTGGTAAACGATAACCCCATAGGTTGGCTTAAGTATGGGTTCTAGTTCAGGGAAATCATAGGTTATCTTTTGGCGTCCATGTTTACGCTCCACAAAGTCATCGAGCATCCCTGACTCCATAGGACCTGGACGGTAGAGTGCCAACATCGCGATGACATCTTCAAAGCCGTTTGGCTTGAGCTTTTTAGCCAAGTCTTGCATACCTGCTGACTCTATCTGGAACAGTCCAAGTGTCTCACCCCTACTTATGTATTGGTATACTTCAGGGTCTTCGATGTTCTCTTCTACGAAGTTAATGCGTTTACCATAGCGACGTTCTACCAGTTGCAGTGCTTCTTCTATGACTGTAAGTGTTTTAAGCCCCAAGAAATCAAACTTTATGAGATCTACATCTTCAACATATTTACCTGAGTACTGCGTAGCCAATGTGTCTAACCCTGTAGGTTTAAATAGGGGTGTTTTCTCCCAGAGTGGTTCATTGCTTATCACTACACCTGCAGCATGGGTACCTGCATTACGGTTGAGTCCTTCAAGTGCTAAGGCATACTCCCATGTACGTTTGGCTTGAGGGTCAGACTCTAAGAGTTCTTTTATCTTTGGTTCTTTTTCGTAAGAGCCTTTAAGATCAATGCCTAGCTCATCAGGGATGAGTTTTGCCATCGCATCAGCTTTTGAGTAAGGCATGTCTAGTACACGTGCCACATCTCGTATGACTCCTTTGGCAAGGAGCTTACCAAAAGTGATGATTTGTGCCACGTTCACACGCCCGTACTTCTCTACTACGTAGTCTAGTATCTCTTGACGTCTGGCTTGACAAAAATCCATATCGATATCTGGCATAGAGATACGTTCAGGGTTCAAAAACCTTTCAAAAAGTAGTCCATAAGGCATAGGGTCGATGTCCGTAATGCCTAGCGAATATGCCACAAGTGAACCCGCAGCAGACCCACGCCCAGGCCCTACTGGTATGCCCATTTTTTTAGCGGCATCCACAAAGTCCCAAACGATGAGCATATAGCCAGGGAACTTCATGTTGTTGATGATGTCCATCTCTACTTGTAGCCTCTCCCTGTACTCTGTATGTTTTTCTTCTGGGACGATTTTAAGGCGTTCTTCCAGCCCTCGCTTAGACTCCTCTACAAAAAGAACAATATCATTTTCTAAAGAGTACTCTACCTCTGGTTCAGGAAGGACTATATTTGACTCAGCCGCCCTCTCTCTAGCAAACTTAAAGTTTGGAGGAGTTGGATTGCCCAGTTTTATCTCTACATTACACTTGTCAGCTATCTCTTGTGTGGCTTCTATGGCTTCTGGTATGTCTGCAAACAGTGCTGCCATTTGTTCAGGTGACTTCACATAAAACTCATGCACTGAGTGACGTAAACGGTTGGGGTCGTCATAGAGTTTGTTCATCGCGATACACATAAACGCCTCATGGGCATCTGCATCTTTTTGTTCTGTGTAGTGTGTATCATTGGTAGCCACTATCTTGATGCCTGTCTCTTGAGAAAGTCTGATGATTTGCTTGTCTATACGGTGTTGGTCACCGATACCGTGACGCATAAGCTCTAGGTAAAAGTCATCACCAAATACTTCTTGGTAACGCAAGGCTACTTTTTTAGCCTCATCATAGCCTTTAGCTCCAAACTTAATGTTACGCTCACTCAGGTTCAACTGCCAGTTTACTTCACCTTGTAAACAAGCAGATGAACAGATGAGTCCTTCACAGTTGTTTTTAAGTAGCTCCCAGTTAATGCGTGGATAGTAGTAAAACCCTTTGATATAGGCCTGTGAACTTAGGTACATCAAGTTTTTATACCCTACATCATTTTTCGCATACAAACAGAGGTGAAAACGCTGTCGTACAGACTTGTCTCCAAGTTCTTCTTGGTTATGCACATACGCTTCCATGCCTATGATGGGCTTGATGCCCTCTTTACGCATGGTATTGTAAAAGTCAATGCACCCAAAAAGGTTCCCATGATCCGTCATAGCCACAGAAGTCATGCCCTGCTCTTTTATCTTCTTAGCAAGTGCTTTTATCTTGTTGGCACCATCAAGGAGTGAGTACTCTGTGTGTAAGTGTAAGTGGGTAAACTGAGGTTTTGACTTTGGTTCTTCTGACATGATAGACCTTTGCGTATATTGGTTTTAATATAGCAAAGGTTTGGTAAAAAGAGATTTAAATATGAAAGATTAGCAGTAATCTAAAAGCATCCCCTCTTTCACAGCCAACATACTCTCTTTTCCCACAAGACGTTCTACGATGGCAAGCCCAAAACATACAGCTGTGCCAGGACCTTGAGAAGTGATGACGTTGCCATCGGTAACCACTTTCATGTCATCTCTGTAGCCTGCGTGATCTATCTCCTCTTTGGCTCCTGGGTAACAGGTGTAGTCGTTGCCAAGTACGCCAGCTTTTTTAAGTACGTAAGGTGCAGCACACATCGCACCTACTACTTTGTTGGCTTTAAACTCTTGAAGTAATGCTATGACCCTTGCGTTTTCAGCCAATGCATACGTACCATCCCATCCACCGGGGAGTACCATCATGTCAAAGTCATCTGAGATGACATTGTTTATAGATATATCTGCTTGAATGGTAATGCCATTTGCACCCAACACAAGCTCTTTTTGAAACTCATCTTCTAAGTAGACAATACGTACCTCTATACCGCCACGTCTCATAGTGTCTATAAGACCTACAGCCTCTAACTCCTCAAAACCTTTTGCCAATGGTAACAATACACTTGCCATAATGTTCTCCTTATTCTTCTCGTTTAAATAGTTTGCTTATTATAACCTTTTAGCACCAAGTTCTACAAATGTTGCAGGGATGTCAGCATCTAATTTTTCTAAAAACTCTAAACGTTTTTTATCTTTCATAGGGAAAAGTCTGTTCCAGTTGGCTAGTCTTGGCATACCTATGACTAAAGTACTGCTATCTTTTTTGATATACATATACATGGTACAAGGAGCAAACACTGAAGCTTCTGGAATTGCACCTTCGTTGTCAAATATCGCATAAGAATATGGGAAGTGACAGAGTGAAAATGTCCAAAAGGCATCATACGATGGTAGCAAATCAGGTTTACCCATCTTATAGTCAAAGAAACCTGCCATGATGTAGCCCTTTTTCGTAAAAGTATCTTCTACTTTTTCTTGGATTTCATCGATATAATCATCTAAATCTTCTGGTCTGTCAAAGGCAATCTCAAAGTGCATCATAGGGTCTTTTATCTCACCTGTATAAGTGTGGTGACTCATCGTTGCATCTGGAAATGTTTTTGAGACTAAGCCATCAAGTTCGTCCATTAGTTTTGTGTAATCTGCTATGACTTTAGCATCTGTGATTTGTAACATTTCGAGTATGGCTGAAGCTGTAAGGTGAGAGACCACAGATTCATCTTTATTTTGATGTTTATACATCACCAAGTTAAAAGGGTTAAATCCTGCAAGTCTTGGGTCTATCTCTAGTAGTGGTTTTATGCCTTTATCGTTGACTATAGTCATAAAGTTTAACGCCTCTAAAGTCGTAGAACCATACTGTTTTTTATACACAGCATTCACACCTTTACGCGGGTCTGGAAGACGATAGCCCAATGCTTTTATGGGTTTATCCATCATTTCGTTGTATGTAGCTTCGATGTTGCCTTTCATCGTATAGTTGACGGTACTGTTTTTTGTTATCGTCGATGATGCAGCTACGTTTTCAACTGCAAGTAGTCCACTGACACTCACAGATAGCACTAAGGCTGTTTGTAGTAGTTTATTCATTTATTACCCTTTAATAGTTTAAGATAATAAATTATAATACAGACAGTATATATTGTTGATAAATAAAATAGATAGTGAAAGGAAAAAAGTATCGTTGTTACTATATACCGCACTAAGTAAATACCTCAAACATTGAGGTATTTACTTAGTGCGGTAATAAAGCTATCTCCTCTAAAACTTACCAAGATCTTACGGTTTGGTGGCAAGAGAGACATTTACTCAATATCTTCAAATAATTATTTGCAGCATTATATCTGTCCCCTTTTTCAAAGGTATCTACTATTTTATCTGCGAGTTTAGTGATATCTTTTGCTTGTGTTTTGGCAAATTCGAGAGTATTTACACCTTCTTTGTTCACCCCTTCTTTGATAAAAGACTCTGTATGTTTAGTAGTGATTTTAAGATCTTTTACACCATTTTTTACGACATTTATGTTGTTATAAAGAAAACCTTTTTGAATGGTAGAGAGGGCTGTTTCCATATCTTGCATGTTTTTCATTCTATCTGGGTTGAAATGTTCTTGTCCAAATGACAATCCACTTAAAAGTACTGCTGATAATAAAAAATTTTTCATTGTTACACTCCTGTTTAATATTGAATAGTAATATATTATATCAATAAAAGTAATGATAAAAATTGATATACATCAAAATAAGTAAATTTTATAGGAAGTTTTTGGGTATCTTGATGGTGATAGATTTCACCATCAAAAAAGAAGGAACAAGAGAAGATATTTTATTAAATGGTTACCTTAGCATACATACCAGGAAAAATGTTTTCAACTTCACTTCTATCAAAACGTATACGCATTTTTATTTTATGTGTCATAGGGTTTGCATCTGGGACGATAGCATGGATGACACCTGTTGTTTTATAGCTGATAGATGGTATCTCAACAGGTACTTTTTGTCCTACTTTTACTTTAGAGATGATACTCTCAGAGATAGAAACTTCTATCTCAAGGTTTTCCATGTCTACTAGCATGATAGTAAGCATACCAGGCATAATCATATCACCCACTTTAATATTTTTCTGAACAACCACACCATCTGATGGGGCTTTCATTTTAATGTAGTTATAGGTACTTGCCATCTGTTTTGCTTTTATGTTTGCTTCTTTAACCATGATTTGCATAGACTCTAACATCGTTTCTATGTTAGCTGCTTGTGCATCTAGGTCAGCCATATCTGCAATATCTATCTCATTAATATTTTTATTTTTATTTCTAGCTCTTCTTATATTTACTGTACGTAGTTTTTCACGCCAATATTCAACAATAATCTTTGACTGCTCTAACATAAGATCTGCTTGTGATTTCATCATGTCAAATTCTGCAGACTCCATCTCATATAAGTCATCTTCACGTTTGACTTGGTCCCCTATGCGAACATACACTTTTTTCACATAGCCCATAAAACGTGACCCAATCATTTTTTGACCATCAGACACTACCGTACCTGTTAAAGTAATATCACCAGCTTGCCCATATACACTGAGTAATAATGCTACAATTATTATCTTTTTCATTTTATCCCTTACCATTTTCTTAAACTAATATGACACTTCATACACTGTTCTGTAATTTTACTATACTCCTGTAAGGCCTGTCTTGGATCACCATTTTCAAAACGCTTAACAATAACATCTGTTCTAGCAACTATGTTTCGCTGGATTCTTTTTGTCATAGCGGTATTGTTATTCATCCATCTTTCATAGACATCTTTATTGTTTAACTCTTCAGATGTGGGTCTTATCTTGACTATAGTTGATTTAAGATCCTCCGCTCCTGCCTTGACGATATCCAAGTTATTATAAAAAAAACCTGACTGTATATCTTGCATAGCTTGTGCCATCTTTTGCATATTTAAGATTCTATCTGCTTGCGTATAATTTTCTGCAAACATAAAGGTAAATGCCACTGTAAAACCAACTAATACTTTTTTCATACTTTGTCTCCTATCATCAAAAATACTGAATTATATATTTGAATTTAATAATGGTATTGTATCAAGTTATCACTAAATGAATTATTATCCTCACCTAATTCACTTATCTAGTCTAGATATATGCTCACATAGATTACTAGATGCAACAGTTTCTTGAAATAAACTGTCTTATATAGTTTAATGTCTTATAATTATTTAAAAACATAAAAATAAAAATAAATAATGCATCTGTAAATAATTGTAGTTACTGATTATATAGAGTTAAATATTCCTATATCAACTATAGCTCTGCATATACTTAAATTTCCCTAATATTAATGTATATAAGTATTTATTATCATCATTATAAGTTAAATTTAATCTTTATTGGATTATAATTCACTTATCAAAAAATTAAACTAAAGGGATACACCATGAAAAAAATGATTAAAACATCTGTTGCAGTAGCAGCATTGTTAACAACTGCAAACGCTGACTTTGACTTCGGGGATATGTTTAAAGATATGAAAGATGCTGCCATTAGTATGAGCAAAGATGCTAAAGATTCTGTAGTAAGCATGAAAGACGGAGCAGTTGAGACTTCAAAATCTGCTGAGAGAACAGTGACTGCTGTAAGTACTGATGTTAAAGACACTTCAGTTAAAGTATCTGACGATCTTAAAACGGCTGAAGTAGCAACTTCAACTGACTCAAGAGATGCTGTTGTTTCCGTATCTACTGATACAAAAGACGCTATGACTAACACAACGAAAGACCTTAAAGATTCTGCAACGGTTGCTTCTAAAGAGATGAAAGATTCTGCTATTGCTGTATCTAAAGACACAAGTGACGCTGTTAAAACAGTTTCTAACGACTCTAGAGACTCTGTAAATACTGTCTCTACAAATGCAAGTGACACTGCTAAAACGGTTTCTAACGACACAACTGATTCTGTTAAAACTGTTTCAACTGATGCTTCTGCTTCAGTTAAATCTGTTTCAACTGATACGAAAGATTCTGTAAACACTGTGGCTACAAATGTAAACGACTCTGCTAAAACTATCTCTAACGATACAAGAGCTTCTGTTGAATCCACTAACACAAATGCAAGTGATGCAGCAAAAACTGTTTCTACTGACTCTGCAAATTCTGTTAAAACAATTTCAGAAAATGCCAACGACTCAGCAAAAACGATCAACGACTAATCACTAACTTACACTAAAAGATAAGGATATTCCTCCTTATCTTTATCTATAGGGCACCTCTAATATTACTTATTTCTCAAACAGTTATCTTCAATCCTCTTTCTACAAACAAGTATTATTAGCTAACAATATACTCTACATTAGAGATTATAATATTATTAAAATTTATACTTAAACTTCTGTATTTAATATAATTTTAAAATAGATTTTGATACTATCAATCATAAAAATTTATTAACTAAAGGGTAACAATGAAAAAATATATTACAACTTCTGTAGCACTGGCTGCTCTTGCAACGTCAGCACAAGCTGATTTTAGCTTTGGAGACATGTTTAAAGATATGAAAGAGGCAGCAGTCTCTATGAGCAAAGATGCTAAAGATTCTGTAGTAAGCATGAAAGACGGAGCAGTTGAGACTTCAAAATCTGCTGAGAGAACAGTGACTGCTGTAAGTACTGATGTTAAAGACACTTCAGTTAAAGTATCTGACGATCTTAAAACGGCTGAAGTAGCAACTTCAACTGACTCAAGAGATGCTGTTGTTTCCGTATCTACTGATACAAAAGACGCTATGACTAACACAACGAAAGACCTTAAAGATTCTGCAACGGTTGCTTCTAAAGAGATGAAAGATTCTGCTATTGCTGTATCTAAAGACACAAGTGACGCTGTTAAAACAGTTTCTAACGACTCTAGAGACTCTGTAAATACTGTCTCTACAAATGCAAGTGACACTGCTAAAACGGTTTCTAACGACACAACTGATTCTGTTAAAACTGTTTCAACTGATGCTTCTGCTTCAGTTAAATCTGTTTCAACTGATACGAAAGATTCTGTAAACACTGTGGCTACAAATGTAAACGACTCTGCTAAAACTATCTCTAACGATACAAGAGCTTCTGTTGAATCCACTAACACAAATGCAAGTGATGCAGCAAAAACTGTTTCTACTGACTCTGCAAATTCTGTTAAAACAATTTCAGAAAACACAAATGATTCTGTTAAGACCATCTCATCTGATGAGTATGCAGAACATATGAAACTTAAAAAATAAAAGTTTTACTCATTTTCAACTTATCTAGCCTATAAATATATCTTCAAAAAGTTATAGGCTAGTTTTAACTAACGTATACACTTACTTAAACTATAAATATTATATAATTTAATCTTTTAAAATTACTTTATATTCTATAATATAAGTACATATACTATATTCAATAAAGAAGTTTAAGTTATATTTAACATAAGTTTATGTATACTTCTTCATCAAAAATAAAAAGGGAATAATATGAAAAAAATCGTTATGACGAGTGTAGTAGCAACTGCATTGTTAACAACAACACAAGCAGACTTCAGTTTTGGAGACATGTTTAAAGATATGAAAGAGGCAGCAGTCTCTATGAGCAAAGATGCTAAAGATTCTGTAGTAAGCATGAAAGACGGAGCAGTTGAAACTTCAAAATCTGCTGAAAGAACTGTTACTGCTGTAAGTGCCGATGCTAAAGACACTTCAATCAAAGTTTCTGATGATATCAGAACTATGGAAGTTAATACAACTAAGGACCTTACTAACTCTGTTAAAACTGTCTCTACTGATGCTAAAGATTCTTTAAAAACAACTACCGCTGACATAAAAGATGCTGGTACGGTTATCAGTACAGATGTAAAAGAGTCTGTTAAAACGGTTTCTACTGATGCTACAGCTTCTGTAAAAACTGTTTCTAACGACTCTACAGCTTCAGTAAAAAGTGTTTCTACTAACGCAAGTGACACAGCTAAAACTGTATCTAATGACTCAAGAGACTCAGTAAAAACTGTTTCAAATGATATAAACAGTACAACAAGTAGACTTTCTGCAGATTCCAAAGATTCAGTTAAGTCTGTAGCAACAAATGTAAGTGACTCTGTTAAAACAGCTTCTAATGACTCAAGAGCGTCTGTAGAATCAACAGTAACAAATGCATCTGATACGGCCAAAACAGTTTCAACCCAATCAGCAGATTCTGTAAAATCAGTCTCTGAAAATACAAATGATTCAGTAAAGACTATTTCAAATAACTAATCATTCTATTGAAGTATAAGCAAGGATTTTCTTCTTATACTTCAAATCTTATAAACTCTAAACTTTCATTAAATATCCGTAACTTTTTGTAGCTTTTCAATTTTAGTGCATAAAAATAATAATTTACATTTATTATACTTATAACTGATATGTTATCCTATAAGAATATACTTGCCTAAAGGATACCAATGAATGCAACCAAAAAGAATGTTATCAGAAAGCTTTTATATCTAACGACTCTTTCGCTACTACCTTTTACTTTAACCCATGCCACGGATACCAATAATACAGTAGTAAATGAACTTGCAGTTTTCTACACCATAGAAGGTGACATTCAGGAGAAATACAATGCTCTTGTAGAGACAAAACTAAAAACCATTGGTTTCAACCTAACAGACCCACATAAAAGAGTTAATGACCAATATGAGACAAAATGGGGTACAACCGTACTCGATGTACTCTCTTTCATGCCCGTAGTCAATGATACAGTGATACTTCCTTTACTCAACATCGATCCTCGTATTGCTGGATTTGCTCCATTCAATATGCTCATACATAAAAAACTAGATGAGAATGTCACACATGTTGGTCATCTGCAACCAAAAGTCATGCTAGATATATTGGATATAAAAAATAGAGAAGTGAGAGAGAAATTTACTGAAACATTTAGCTCACTTGATGCCATGATAGGAAAAGAGTTAGGGGGTACTAAATCTATCCTTACTTATAATACACTCCCTAAACAGACCATGATAAACTTTGAATACCAATTTGAAAGACCTGAAGACATCGATGACTTCATCGATGAGTTTCAAAATACATTTGAACTGGCATTTATAGATAAAGGCTATCTCATCGCTGGGTTTCATAATTTTATGGAAGCGACAGATGATGCCGAGGAAATTTTAAGTGACTATGATGCCTTTTGGACATACTCACTTTGTCATCTTGAGTTCTCCTATGGTATATTTGACAACGAAGGTGCAAGACCAGAAGCAGGACTCTTTGCACCTTGTACCATGTATATGTACATCCGAAAAGAGACTAACACTGTGGTCGTTGGTATGTTTAGACTACATAACTGGTCTGACACACTTAACATCACAGACCCAGCACGTCTGGCACTCATAGAAAAACTTGACAGTGAAATACCAACGATTCTTCAAACCTTTGGTATGAAGGCTGTTGAAAATGTAAATCCTCTACTAAAAAAAGATACTGAACCTAGTAAAGTAATAGAAAAATCAGTACAAGATGTACCCTCTGACCTTATGCCATCAAAAAGTGAAAAAGAAGCCAAACCTATCAAACCTTCTGTAAATACAGACACGAAGAGTAAACAAGTACAAATCATTCATACAGGAGGAAAGGAAGTCACCATAACACTCCCTACCGTTCCTACGCCACCTAAAGCCATACAACTCAATGGCTCTCCATCAGATGACAGAAGTATCAAATTTTCAAAACGTGTACCACCTGGCTACGTACCTCATAGATTTGACAATGTTAAAAAAGTAAAAGTATCTGCCAATACCCGTATAGGAGAAGTAAACCATGGACGTATATCCGCTTATTTACGAGGTGGATATATGGAAGTTGAAAAAGTCGAGGAACATCTTAAGGCCGCTGGATTTACAGTGCTTACTTCTGTTCCTGTTAACAAAAAAGGTACGCTGATTTCTGTTGTCTTTACTGACACCTCCTTACTTACCCTAGCAAGCAAACCAAACAGAGGCTTTATGGCTACGTTACGTGTACTTATAGACACAAAAGAAAAAAGTATTAGTATCACAAACCCTCTCTACATCACAAAAGGTTTTTTACAAAATGATTTTGATGAAAAAGTAGCAAAAAAACTTTTAGCCCAACTCATAGAAAATTTTCCTACTCTAAAAAACTCTAAAGATGCACTCAAGTTCCAACTTCTACCTAATTATCAGTTTATGAACGGAATGCCACACTATGAAGAGATGATTGAAGTGGCTTCTGGTAATGATTTACTAGAACGTATTAAAGAAAATAAAAAAGTTGTCTTTACTCAAAAGCTAGAAAATGGAGCTACACTCATAGGCATAAAACTAGGGAAAAGAACGCGTAAATTTACAAAGAGAATAGGTCGAAACAATGCAGGCATGTTACCCTACCCTGTACTTATAGAAGATGGAAAAGCAAAGATACTAGACCCTAAGTATTACATAGCTTTTATGTACCCACTTCTGCAAATGTCAGAGTTTATGACCATCGCTACGATACCTGATGCTATGGTAAAAGATGCTCAACGTGTGTTTAGAAAGAAGAAGAAATAACTATATCAGATGACAACCTGATATAGGATAAGAAGATATGATTATTTAGCTTTCTCTAAATACTTACCATCTACTGTATCTACAACAATTTTTTGCCCTTCCAAAATAAAGAACGGCACTTGTACCACTGCACCAGAGTCAAGTGTTGCTGGTTTTTTACCACCTTGAGAGTCACCTTTGAAGTTTGGTGGTGTTTCTACTACTGTGTAGGTAGCTGTTTGTGCTATCTCAACTGAGATAGCCTTACCATCATGAAATAAAATATCAGCTTCCATACCATCTATCATAAAGTCAAACGTATCTTTACCTACTTGTTCATGCGTAAGCCCTATTTGGTCATACGTTGTGGTGTCCATAAACTGAAGCATTTCACCATCATCATAAAGGTACTGCATTGTTTTTTGTTCAAGTTCTGGTACGTCAAATTTGTCACCCGCATGTACCGTTTTTTCTATCACTTTACCAGTTTGGAGGTTTTTGATTTTCATACGTACAAATGCCGCACCCTTACCTGGCTTTACATGTTGAAACTCTGTTACTCTATAGGGATTCCCCGTTATCTCTAGTCTTGCACCTTTTTTGATGTCACCCATTCCGATTGTAGCCATTGTAGCTCCTTAAAAAATAATAAATGATTATAGCCAATAGATGATTTAAATGGGGTAAATGAATTTAATGATGTAGGTTAGAAAGGAGTGACATAGGCTCAGCATGAGCCAATGTCACAAGTGTGTTATTTTGTGATAGAAATATTTTCTTTGTGTTCTGCATCGCAATGCGGATTTTTGTCAAAGTCCATCGCTTTAGTGTTATCCATCAGTACAGGTACAAATAGAAGTGAAACAAACACAGCAGCAACCGTACCAGAGATAAGAGCAACACCTAGTCCCCCAAAGACAGGGTCACCTGCTAGCAGTGCAGAACCTAAGATAATAGCAACTGCCGTCAAAGCAATGGGTTTAGCACGTGTAGCAGCAGCTACAGCGATAGCTCTTTTTTTCTCCATACCCTCACACTCCATCAAGGCCTTAGCAAAGTCAATGAGTAGTAATGAGTTCCTAGAAGAGATACCAATAAGAGCAATAAACCCAATCAACGAAGTTGCCGTTAAGAAAAAGGTTTCCGCTGTAAACCAGTTTGCTACCCAGTGTCCTACAATCACCCCAATGAGGGAGAGGAACGAACCAAGTAATACTATGCCTGAGATAGCAAAACTTTTATAGTAAATAACAAGCAATAAGAAAATTAAAATCAAAGCAGAAATAAACGCACCACCTAAGTCCCTAAAGGTATCAAGTGTTACTTTCATTTCACCATCCCAGCGTATAAGAAACTCTTCATGCGTCACTCTGTCTTTAAGTGTAAAGTCAAACATATATGTAGAGAAACCCGCTTTAGTGATGATGTAATCATTTTCAAACTTCTCTAGCATCACATCACGTGCTTCTAACAATGGATACACTTGTGATACCATATCTGTCTCAGCTATGACATTTGTCATACGTGACAAGTCTTTATGCATAATCATATAATTTGATTTCACTTTTTTAATGCTTACTACTTCAGAAAGTGGTACCATCATCCCTTTCATGTTCATAAGGTTAAGTGAAGAGAGTTTACTTTGTAAGGCATCGACATTTGATGTTGGTAACTTTTTACTCTCATTGTCTAATACCAAAAAAATGTTTATCTGATCTGGCGAATTTTTAGAGTTTTTATGGGCAATGACCATTCCCTCAAAAGCAAGATATAAAATGTTATTTACTTGCTTGACAGAAAGCCCTGAACGTGCTATCTTTTCTTTGTCTGGAATGAGTTCATATTTTTCAAAATTTTCATCTGCCATGATGTCTATGTCTACCAAACCTTCAGTATCAGACAAAACATCTGCGACATCCACAGCCAATGATCTTATTTTAGAAAGGTTTTCACCATGGACCTCTACTACGATAGATGCTAAGGTAGGAGGACCAGAAGGTTGTTCTATAAACTTAATATTTGTCCCTCTAACTAAAGGTACACAAGCCTCTTTTATAAGTGGTCGTAAACGCTGAACCATTAAAAATGATGGCTCTTCTCTATGGTGTTTATCTGTTAAGTTAACAGAGATCTCTGAAACATTTTCTGTACGTTTCATGCTAGCACCTTTAACCAGACCTGCATAATCAAGTGGTATTCCCTGTCCCAAAAAGAGTGCTATGTTCATCACTTCTGACTCTTTTTTTAAAAAATCAATCACACAGCTACTTACTTTTTTCGTCTGCTCTATGGCTGAACCTGCAGGGGTATCTACATAGATAGAAAAAGTATTATCACTTTTCCCTGGTAACATTTTAGCCAGCACCATCTTGGTAGGAAACATCATAAGTGACAAGAAAAATGCTACTACAGTTAAGATGATGACTAACTTCTTTTTATACTTACTATTAAGGATACCATAAATAAAACTTTCAAGATTTTTCATTATTTTGACCCTTTATTTTTATCTTCGTTTTGCATTGTCTCTTTTTCTGCATGTTTATGTTCCGGTTTTTTCAAAAGTTTTAAACTTAGATATGGCGTAAATATATATGCCACAAACAAGGAAGCTATGAGTGCTACTGGTACGTTGTAAGGGATAGGCTTCATAAATGACCCCATCATTCCCCCAACAAATGCCATAGGCACCATCGTCAAGATAATGGCAAGTGTCGCTATGTTTGTAGGAGCCCCAATCTCATCGGTAGCTTCGATAAGCAACTCTTCCATCTCTTTGTCCTCAACCCCATGTGCATGTAAGTGTCTGTGAATATTTTCAATGACAATAATGGCTGCATCCACCAGTAGACCAAGGGATAATAGAAGTGCAAAAAGGGTAATCCTATTCATCGTTTGTCCTGTCATCCATGCGGTAAAAAGTGTCACCGCCAAAATAGCAGGCACTGAGAATGTCACAATCAACGACTCTCTCCATCCTAAAGCAAATACAAGCATAAGTGCTATAATCACAATGGTAATCAACAAGTGACTCATCAATTCATTGACCGCTTCATTTGCTCTTTCTCCATAGTTTCTGGTAATGAGATACCCTACCCCAATTTCATCAAACGTACTTTGATACTTTTCAAGTATTTTAACCACATCTTCAGCAACAAACACAGCGTTTGTCCCAGCTAATTTTGCTACTGTCATCGTAATTTGATTTGCCGCTTCACTAAGTGTGGCATTGTGTTCACTTTTAGACAATATTTGAGCTGTTTGAAAATTTTGTATATCTATGCCATGTGTAACCTTGGCTACATCACGTAAATAGATAGGTGAACCCATATATTGTGCAACAATGACTGAACCTACATCTTCTACACTCTCTATAGCATTTTTAACACCAAAAACAACCAAATGTCCATCCTTGGTCTTGCCTTTTACATCAGGTACGTCCACTGCAACTGACTGTACAGCTTGCATTATCTGACCTAAAGATAGATGATAGGCAGAAAGTTTTCCCATATCGACTTCTATGTTGTACTGTGCTCTTCTAGCACCTTTAAGTGTTGTTTTTGCTACATAATCAACTGCATTGATATGCTGTTGTACTTCACGTACCGTTTCAAACAGTGTTACGTCATCTACATTTTTTCCAGCCTTAGGATAAAATGCCACCGTTATAATAGGAATATCTATATCAATATCAAAAGGTTTAATCAGAGGTTGCATCACACCTTTTGGCATAGCATCCATATTTTGCATCACCTTATCATAGAGTTTCAGGTTAGAATCTTCTCTATTTTCACCTATATAATACATGACATTGACTATACCCACATTATCCATAGCCATACCGTAAATATGTTCAATACCACGTATTTCTCTTAACTTTCGTTCAAGTGGTTTTACGATGATATTTTCAATCTCTTTAGGCGTTGCCCCTGGCATAGCAACAATAACAGCACCGCCAGAAATAGCAATTTGAGGATCTTCCTCTCTTGGCATAGTACTAAGGGCAAGGTATCCCATAATAAGTAAAAATACACCTAGCACTGAAGTAAGTGGATTTTTTAAAAATCCTTTTGCTAAAGTACCTGCAACATTAATAATCTGGTATTCTGTTTTGATTTCTTTATTATCTGTTTCCATATCCCACCTATCTAATCGTTATTTTAGTATACATACCTGGGTAAACTGATGTACTCTGCTCATCAAATTTGATAATAATCTTAAATTTGTGTGTCATAGGATTTGAGTTTGGTACAATGGCTGTGATCTTCCCACTTGTCTTAAACCCAATAGAAGGTATCTCCATCTCTACCTTTTTACCCATATTAATGTACTTTAGTTGTGTTTCACTAAGCTCTGAAACTACTTTTAGTTTACTCAAGTCAGTTAACACAACTGCTGGCATGCCAGGTATTGCCATCTCCCCTACGTTTAAACGCTTTTCCACTATCACCCCATCGTTCGGTGCATGTATAATCAAGTAATTATACTGATTTATAACTTCATCTTTTTTTGCTAATGCTTGATTCATCTGTTCTTCTGATATTTTCACCATATCTTTTAGATTTTTAGCAGCAAGTTGTAACTGCTCAAACTCATATTTAGAAACCATATTTTTCTTAAAGAGTCTCTCATGACGTGCCAAGTTTATAAGTATATTGTTGTATTGGTTCTTATTCATCTGTAAAGCAAGTCTAGCTTGTGAGATAGCAAGATCAACTTGACGTTCTGCAGACTCCACTTCTTTAGAATCTATCTCGTAAATAAGGTCACCTTTTTTAACAATGTCACCCTCAGAGACAGCCATATTTTTTACGTATCCCATATAACGACTTGTTAGCATCTTCTGGTTGTCAGACACCACGGAACCACTTAGGTTAATCTCTACTGCACTGCTTGATGATGCTACTGCAATCATCAGTATCATTAGTTTTATTGTTCTCATGAATTTACCCCTTTATTGATGAGACTTTCTAGCTCAAATATTTTTGTATTTCTCTCATTTTTAACTGTTAAAAGTTTTAATAATATCTCTAACTCTTTTGACTGCTTAATAAGTACATCCGTGATAGATACTATACCCTCTTTATAGCGTGAACGGTAATTTACATATACCTTTTTTGCAAACTGTAGTTGTTTAGTATAACTTTTCACATCCGCATTTTTACTGAGTATCTCAGTTTGAAGTTTTTTGATTTTCAGTTTGATACCAGACTTTGCTAAGAGTACTTGGTTTTGCACTTTAAGGCGATTTACTTTTGCTTTTTCAAGGTTCGCAGCATCTGCTCCACCATTAAACAGATTCCATTTTACTTGCACGCCTACTGTATAGGCATCTTTATCTGTAAACTCATTCCATAGCGTATTATCAGCACTTCCATATTCACCAAAAGCACCAACTGTTGGTAGATAATTTGCCTCTTCTACGCCCACAGCCATTTGCGTGATTTTAAGTCCAAGGTTTGCTTTTTGTATATCAATATTTGTACGCTCTATCTCATCTAAATGTATGACAGGTATGGAAGCCATATCACTTACATTTTTAATGGAAGAGACTTCAGTATTGAGTAAAAATGAAAGAAATTGATATGCCAGATTACGATTGAGTTTGGCTTGGTTATACATGCTTTGCGCTTCAAAAAGCCTCGCTTCTACTTCAAGTTTATCAATCTCCTGTGCATACCCTTCTTGTTTCATACTAGCTATAATCTCTTTTAATTGTCTAATATTTTTTATAATTTTTGAAAGATTATAAATATAATTTTGAATGAGTGAAATATCGTAAAATGCTTTTTTAGTCTGAAATATTTTTTCATTCAATAACTTTTGAGTATCAAACTGACTCATACGTTGCATTGCCTTGGTAATACGACCATATTCACTTAATTTACCACCTGTATACAATGGCAACATGTATGATATTTTAGTTTGGTAATGGTTACGTGCATCAGGATAATTAAGTGCATTCGGTGCCACGGGTAATGGATTTGTAGCTCCAGAGGTATCAAACTCTGCAAATCCGAAGTCACCAAATGTTGCCTCTCTACTTTGCAACTTAAAACCAAAAACATTTCCCGCATCATTTGAACGCATACCTGTAAGTGATATATCTAGTTTACCGTAGTTTTGTCCTTCGACTGCTTTAGCTTCATATGCCTTCATTTGTTCATTAAATCTAGAGATTTTTAATTCTAGATTATTCTCTTTGAGCATCGAGAGTGCTGTATCTAATGTTAGATTTTCAACACTTGCTAAAAGAGGTAGATTTAAAAGAAGCAATAGCAGTGATTTTTTTACTATCATTTATAACTCCATTATGATTACAGTATATTATCTATACTTATATTTTGAAGATATTATAGTAAGTATAAGCTGAATTAATGATTAAAGTAGGTTTTTTTGATAAGAATAATTGAATAACTTTGACAAAGCTACAAACTATCCGTAGATGATTTGTAGCGATATAGGTATTAAAGCGTTGCGTGAGAAACACTGATACACGCTTCGAGTCCTTGTAGTGCCTCTATGACATCTTTAGTTACATGGCCATCTATACGTACCACAGCCAATGCCTGTTGTTTGGAGTCACGTCCTAGTCTAAAATCTGAAATGTTTAGCCCATTATCGGCCATGATTTTACCTACATGACCTATGACACCTGGCGTGTCAGTGTTTTTGAAAAATATCATGGTACCTTTTGGTTCAACATCAAGTACATAATCATCAATTTCTATAATACGTTGCACATTATCATCAAATACTGTACCAGCGATAGATATAATTCTCTCAGCCGTTGTAAGTTTAATACCCACTTTGTTAGTAAAACCAGAGTTATTTGGCTTAACTTCTTTTGTAATTTCAATACCACGCTCTTGTGCTACAAACTCCGCATTTACATAGTTTACTTGGTCTCCTACAGATTCTGTAAGTACACCAACCGTTGCAAATGTTCCCATAGATTCTATATACTCAGCCACAGGTCCCGTAGCCATCACTTTGATGGACTTCACTGCTGACTTTGTTACTTGTGCAGATAGATGCCCTATTTTTTGGATAAGTTCAAGGTAAGGTCTCACAAAGTCAGGGAGTTCATTTTCCTTAATAGGTAAATTTAAGGCATTCGGGTATGAAATACCTTTTGCCGCTGCAATAGCATTTTCAGCCGCTTGAATAGCAATATTTTTTTGAGACTCTTTTGTGTTTGCACCAAGGTGTGGTGTCACTGTTACATTATCAAGGTCAAGTAGTGGATGATCCGTCGCAGGTTCTTTGTTAAATACATCAATACCTGCTTTTGCTATCTTACCACTTTTAAGACCTTCAAAGAGTGCATCTTCATTAAAAAGTCCACCTCTTGCACAGTTAATGAGTATCACACCGTCTTTCATTTTAGCAATTTCTGCTTTGTCTATCATCCCTAATGTTTCAGGATTTTTAGGTGTGTGAATCGTGATAATATCACAAGCTAAAATGTCTTCAAAGTTTTTTGTATACCCGATGTCTAAGTCCGTTGCTTTTGATGCATCTATATAAGGGTCAAATGCCAATACATCCATCTCAAATGCTTTGGCTCTTTTACCTACACGAGAACCAATATTACCAAAACCAATAATACCTAGTTTTTTATCTTTAAGCTCAGTACCATACCAGTCTTGTCTTCTCCACACACGGTCAAGCTTCAAGTTGTTATGTGCATAAGGGAAAGAACGTACACATGAAAGCATATGTGTCATAGTAAGTTCAACTGCAGCTATGGTGTTTGCCGTTGGTACGTTCATGATAACAATGCCTTGTTTCGAAGAACCAGGGATGTCGACATTGTCTACACCAACACCGGCACGAACAACTGCGGTTACTTTTGTTGCTGCAGCTAAAAATGCATCATCTACATCTGTAGAAGAACGCGTAATAGCCACATCTGCTAAAGGAATGATATCTGAGATAAGTTTATCTTTAGGCTCATCAGCTGCATTTATCAATTCTATTTCACTGTCATTAGCTAAAATATCTAGCCCATCTTGATGAATATGATCACAAACAACAATTGTTTTTTTTGACATGGTTTTAACCTTTGTTAAGTTTTATATAAAGTAGGAGGGGAGGCATACGATGAGTCGTATTTCTCCGACTACAGTAGAAAGTGAAGAAGCTATATACTTTATCTTCTTCAAGGTAAAATGAAATTTAGAATTTCACTTTACTTATTGATTATTTTTTAAAGTCTGCGAAGGCATCACCTAAAGTCATGCTATCATCTTTATCATTTTCATTGTTAAATTGATCCATAGCTTCTCTCTCTTCTTGACGCTCAAGTTTTTTGACAGAAACTCTTATTCTGTCTGCATTTGCATCAATGAAAGAGATAACCCCTTTAATTTCTTGACCTTTTTCAATTTCGTCAAATTTAAGTGGGTGAAGATCTTCTGTTCTGATAAGTGCATCGACATCGTCTTCAAGTGAGATAAATACACCAAAGTCTTTTTTGTCTTTGACTGTACCAGTTACGATAGTTCCATTTTTATGTGTTTGGGCAAATGCTTTAACAGGTGATGCTTCAAGTGCTTTCTTAGAAAGTGAAATTTTACCAGCATCTCTATCAATTTTGATAATCTTAACTTCTACTTCATCACCTGATTTAAGTTCTGATTTAGCATTTTTAGATTTATCCCAAGATATTTCTTGGTTATGTAAAAGACCTTCAATCTCACCTACTTTAACAAATGCACCAAAATCTGTGATAGAAGTAACGGTACCCTTCACTACATCACCAACTCTGTTAGATGCTGTAAATGCATCCATCGGTTTAGGAAGAAGGTTTTTAAGACTTACTCTAAGTCTTCTACCCTCTTTGTCTACTTCGATGACTTCAACGTTAATTTCAGAATTATTCTCTAAGTAATCTTTAGGGTGTTTAACATTTTTGTCCCAAGAGATTTCAGACACGTGAAGGAATGCCTCAAGGTCTTCACCAAGGTCAACAAATACACCATATGGTTCGATGTTAGAAACAGTAGCTGTTACTGTGTCACCCACACCGATGATAGCATCAATGTCAGCCCAAGGATCAGGGTTGGCATCTTTGATTGAAAGTGAAAGGTGTCTTTTCTTTTTATCATACTCAAGAGCGACAACATTTACTTCATCACCTTCAGCAAAATACTTTGAAGGGTTTACAGGCCCTTTATGAGAAATTTGTGAGTAGTGTACAAGTCCATCCATACCACCAACATCTACAAACATACCATAAGAAGTGATTTTCTTAATCGTACCAATGACAGGCTCTTTATTTTCAAGTAAAGCTCCAACTATTTCATCTGTTTTAGCTTTATCTCTTTCGATGAGTTCTTTTCTTGAAACAACAACAGAACCTTTTTCTTTATCTACTTTAACGATAACAGCTTTTACTTTTTTACCAATTGAATCAACACCTGGCTTAGAAGAAAGGTATGAGAGTGTACGTGGCATGAAAAATTCTAATCCATCAACCTCAACAACATACCCACCTTTGTTTTTCTTAGTGACTACACCTTCGATGATGTACTCTTGTTCTTCATCATATTCAGAAATAAATTCATTTAATGCTACACGTCCAAGAGCTGCTTTATGAGAGATACGACCTCTACCCATAGTGACAACTTCAATCGTATCATTAACTGCAAAAGTAATGTTGCCTTCTTCGTCTGTGATTTCGGCTAGGTCGAGATTTGCATCTCTACCACCACCAATGTCTACTACCACTAAATTGTCTTTCTCATCAATCTTAACGATTGTACCTGTAACTAAATCACTTTTTGATTCTGATTTTTTAAACGATTCCTCGAGCATCGCTGCAAAATCTTCTGTTTCATCTATTTCGAAATCTTCGAACTTCATACCTATCCTTATCTATACACAAATTTTGCGTTATTATACCTTTTTTAACATAAATATGGCTTATATATGATTGCTAAAGTATTATCCTAAGATTAAGAATAGGATAGTACTAAAGATATAATATACTGAGGTATATTATATGAAAAAATTTATCCGTTATCAATTATAGTGGTTGAGATATCGAGGAAATCAAGATCATTACTTTCTATCGCATAGTGTAAGATTATTTTGACTCATTTGCATCCCATACCAAATATTTATCTAAACATTCCAGCTTCTCTTTGCCTACGGCTTTTTCAAGCAGTGTAAGATTGCTGTCATTCTTTGCAGTTTTATGTTGCAGTTTCTCCTTTGTGCATTCCCATGCTTGTTTATATTTATGTAGTATCTTCTCTATCACTTCATCCGTGTATTTTACATCATTAGGAAGTAAGAGAAATCCATAGGCATAACTTACTCTGATATTGAAATTTGGCTTTTCTATACATTGCTCTTTTTCAAAGTTTATATAGCCATACTTGACATCAAACTCATGTACTAGTTTTATTTTTTTACATAAAGTACTTTTACCTAAATCGCGTTTTATTGGAAATCTATACTCCAATGCCAAAGATTCATTAAATAGTTTTCTTGCTAACCTAGGTGTACCACAACGCATTTTTATACCTTTCGGTCTACTTATGCTATAATATTTCTTTCTCATGCTATCTACGTCAACGCTCAATTCCAAACTATTATTATTTATAAATACTAGCTTGTTTTTAAGTTTATACAGTTGATAACTTGTACTGTTTCCATCTAGGATATATACATAACTACCCGTATTGTATTTGTTCCATTTTTTATATTGCCTATCCAAAATATTTTCGTTAAATTCATAATAAACATCATTGTAAGCAGGCAGAAGCTTAGGCATGACTACTTGAAAAGTACCTAAAGTTTCTGCTTGCATGCAAATATAGCATATGAAAAACACAATAATATATTTTTTATCTAACAATTACAAACCCTTGACTAGCAATGATTTGTTGAGGATTTGATGCATTGTATCCATCTATAACAAAATTACTTTCATTTCCACTAAAAGTTATATGAATAGTTGTAGACCAGCTACTATCACTAGCTACTGTTGCGTTAAATACATTACCTCGTATCTAACAAACCCCACAAAAAACTATCCTATAATATCCATGAGAGTTCGTTAGAAAAGTAATGTATCGGTCATACGCCTAAAGCGGTTTAAACTAGCTTGTGGGTCAGAGGGATAATTACA
>Ga0256840_1001047_pt1 | contig 26928 bp, 32 predicted proteins | sample 355202metaG_FD_185969 | JGI IMG/M metagenome (GOLD analysis project Ga0256840, IMG submission 185969) | Hydrothermal vent microbial communities from Mid Atlantic Ridge, Atlantic Ocean - 355-202 | ecosystem: Environmental > Aquatic > Marine > Hydrothermal vents | place: Atlantic Ocean: Mid... | reverse complement strand
TGTGTAGTTACAGGAACACGAGCAGAGTATGGTCTACTTTACTGGTTTATAAAAGAGATAGAGAATGATGATGCCTTGGAGTTACAACTTCTAGTAACAGGTATGCATCTGAGTCCAGAGTTTGGGCTTAATTACAAGGAAATAGAGAAAGAGTTTACAATAGATAAAAAGATAGAGATGTTGCTCTCTTGGGATACTTCCGTAGGTATATCAAAGTCAATGGGACTCGCTCAAATCTCTTTTGCTGAAGCTTATGAAGAATTACAACCTGACATAGTTGTAGTGCTTGGTGATAGGTATGAAATATTTTCAGCTGTGAATGCGGCTATGATAGCTCGTATTCCTATCGCTCATCTTCATGGCGGTGAATTAACAGAAGGTGCGTATGATGATGCTATTCGTCATAGTATTACAAAGATGAGCCACTTACATTTTTGTGCAACTAATGAGTATAAAAATCGTGTAATACAGCTAGGTGAACAAAAAAATAGGGTCTTTAATGTAGGTGGCTTAGGGATAGATAATATCAAAAAATTAGACCTGCTCTCAAAAGATGAGTTTGAAAAGTCAATTGATTTTAAACTCAATAAAAAAAATATCTTACTTACATTTCATCCTGAGACATTAGAAAATATAAGCGTGTTATCGCAATTTCAACATATTTTAAATGTAGTAGATAGACTCAAAGATACAAACATAATTTTTACAAAAGCAAATGCAGATACAGGTGGTAAAATTATAAATAAAATGATTGATGAATATGTTGATGCTAAGAAAGAAAAAGCAATAGTGTTTACATCACTTGGGCAACTTCGATACCTTAGTGCATTACAGTATGTTGATGCTGTAGTAGGAAATAGTTCAAGTGGATTGCTTGAGGTTCCAAGTTTTAAAATAGCTACTATAAATATTGGAGATAGACAAAAAGGTCGTATGTCAGCCAAAAGTATAATTAATACTACTTTTGAAGAGCTATCTATTAAGAATGCTTTTGATAAAGTTTATTCGACTGAGTTTCAAGCTACACTAAGAGATGTTAAAAATCCTTACGGAGATGGTGGCGCTAGTAAAAAAATAAAAGATATAATAAAAAGTTTTCATTTAGATGGTATTTTAAAAAAATCTTTTTATGACATAGGGGTGTAAAATGAAAAGTTTTAAAGATGTATTATTGAGAAAAACTTCGACAATTAGAGAAGCTCTTCTCGTTATAGATGAAGGTGCTTTGCAAATAGCGCTTATATTGGATGATGATGGGGTATTGATAGGTACTTTAACAGATGGAGATATAAGGCGTGGTTTGTTAACCGGTATGGAGTTAAATGATTCTATAGAGCCAATCATATTTAAAAATCCAGTTGTATGTACTATAGAAGATTCCAGAGAAACTATACTTGAAATAGCATCTAAACATAAAATTTATTTAATCCCGATTTTAGACAAACTTGGTAAGCTAATAGGACTTGAAGAGATATCTAAACTTCAAAAACCACAAATAAAATCAAATAAAGTTGTTTTGATGGTTGGTGGTCTAGGTACACGATTGCGACCACTTACAGAGCATACTCCAAAGCCAATGTTAAAAGTTGGGAATAAACCAATCCTTGAGACTATAATATTAAATTTTAAGAAGTATGGATTTATCAATATCATCTTGAGTGTTAGTTATATGGCTGAGGTTATTGAAGAGTATTTTGGTGATGGAAGTGAGTTTGGCGTAAATATAGAGTATGTCCATGAAGATAAACGCATGGGAACAGCGGGTTCTCTTTCACTTTTGAGAGGGAAACTTGATGAATCATTTTTTGTTATGAATGGAGATTTGCTTACAAATGTAAATTTTTCACATATGATGGACTATCATCTTCATAAAGAATCTATTGCTACTATGGGCATAAGGGAGTATGATTTTCAAGTACCTTATGGTGTGGTAAATGTAGAAAATGAAGATATTTTAAGTATCCAAGAGAAGCCTATTCATAAGTTTTTTGTAAGTGCTGGTATATATGTCTTGAGTGATAAAGTTCTTGAAATGATTCCAGATGATGCATTTTACGATATGCCTACTCTTTTTGAAGAGATTATCAAAAAAGAGTTGAAAACTGTGTCATTTGCTATTCGTGAATACTGGTTAGATATAGGTCGTATGGAAGAGTTTAAAAAAGCTAATATAGAATATGATAAGGTTTTTTAGTGTATAAATCTAAAACATTCTTAGCTGTCATCTTAGCTCGAGGTGGCTCAAAAAGGTTACCGCATAAAAATACTATGATGCTAAGAGATAAACCACTCATAGCTTGGAGTATTGAAGCTGGATTGAACTCAAAATATATAGATGAAGTTGTTCTTAGTAGTGATGATGCTAAGATATTAGATATTGCTTTAGAGTATGATGCTAAGACTATTCACAGACCAGCACACTTAGCATCAGATGAATCCTCTAGCTTTGATGCTGTGGAGCATCTTATGCAAAACTATAAAACATATGACTATATAGTGTTACTTCAGCCTACTTCACCTCTTAGAACTTCAAAACATATAAACGAAGCTATAGAGTTGCTTTTGGAAAAAAAAGCTGATGCTATAGTAAGTGTCTGCGAGAATGAACATAGCCCACTTTGGAGCAATACTTTACCAAAGGATGATAGCCTAGAAGGTTTTATCCGAGAGGAAGTAAAAGGTAAACGCAGCCAAGACTTGCCAAAATACTTTCAGCTAAACGGGGCTATCTACATATGTGATGCTAAGAGACTCCTAGAAGAAAAAAGCTTTTTTTTAAAAGATAATATTTTTGCATATAAGATGCAGAGGGAAGATTCGATAGATATAGATGAAGAGCTTGATTTTAAACTAGCTGAGTTACTTTTAAATTCTTAGCATCATCTACTTAGCTTGGTCTATGTAATAGCTGTAGATGATATGGTTTAAAATCATGTGTGCATCTTCCACTATGCCGTATTGCCCTTTGTCAGTTTGTACATGGTAGTTGATGTCTGAGAGTGGTTTGAGTAGCCCTCCATCAAACCCAGTTATGCCGATAACTTTTGCTTTTTCTTCTTTTGCATACTTTACTGCTTTGATGATATTTTCAGAGTTTCCACTGCAAGATATGGCGATGAGTAAGTCCTGAGGTTTGAGTCTACCTTTGAGTTGCATATAAAATATATTTTCATAACCTATATCATTTGCTATTGCAGTACATACTGGAGTATTGTCATTTAAACTCTCAACATCAAAGTACTTTATCTCTCTTCGTCTGAGTCCTGCTCCAAGGTCATTTACCATGTGTGAAGCTGTAGCTGCACTACCACCATTTCCTATGATGTAGATTCTACCTTTAGTATTGTCTAATGCTTCAACAATTTGTGAAATAGCCTCAAGGTTGCTACTTTTTAGAGTTGTATGAAGATTTTGAATATATCTGTTGGTAAATGAAAGCATTTTAAAGACCTTTAAGTAATATTGTTGTATTTTAACTTTATAAATTAAAAAGAAAGATTAAATGATGATGGAACCTGATACTTACTTCTTATCTTCAGATGAGGCTTTGAGAGTCGCTACTCAACATAATAGAAGTGATGATATAAATCAGTATGAATTGCAGATATGTTACTATAATGGTGAAAAGATAGATTCTGATTTGATCAATTTGGTACATGCTCCAATAGAAAATATAGTTTCAATTTTGGCTTTGGGGACGTATCGTCTTCCTAGCAAATTAAGTTTTGATGGTATGAATCTCTCAGAAGATGTAGTTGAAGAGATCACTCATCATTTTAATTTTGCACTAGCAGAAGCTAAGCTTGCTCGCAAAGCATTAAACGAACACTATCTGCAAGAGTTACTCAAATCTAAATTAGATTTCACTCAAGGACTTCGGATATACACATCTTACAGCACTCAAACACGCGTGATGAGATATGTACTTCAAAATATAGCAGATGAGTTTATTCAACGTGGTTTTGAAGTGTTGGTTCATATTAATTATGGCATGAATGATCGGTATTGCCATAAAGTATTAAAAGAGTTTAATCCCCATGTAACCATCAATATCAATAATTTAAATAACAAATTTATAGGTGAAGATGTTTTTAACTTTGTTTGGTTTCAAGATTTTATGCCTATTCTTACAAACAACGAAAATATATATTTACGAAAAAGAGATTTTATATACTCTTTATTACCTGATTTTGACATACTTTTAGAGAATAAAAATATACCTTATGAAAGACAAGGTTTTTGTGTTAATACTGAACTGTATAAGAAAAACGATAAAACAAAAAGAAAGAAAAAAATTGTTTTTATAGGTAGCTCTTATCTAGATTCATTAGGTAACGATAAGCTTATAAGAAATGCAGTATTAAAATTAGAACAAATCTTCCTTAATGGAGATGACCTGAATAAAGAAGTTGCTAAAGAGATAGCAAAGAGATTTAATTTGAATATAGATTTTGTCACTTTAAGACTTATACCGTATATTATTCGAGATATAGGCTTGTTACAATTATGCAAATTAAAAACTGACTATGAAATTGAAATTTATGGTTGGGGGTGGGAAAGATATGCTGAGATGAAGCCATACTACAGAGGTGTATTAACATATGGCAAAGAAATTGCAGATGTCTACAGCAGTGCTACATTTGCATTTGCTCCTCACCATCAATATACACTTCAGCAAAGAGTGTTTGAAGCTTCATCATGTGGAGCTATACCAATAGTTTATGATTGTAGAAATACATCTCAAGAAGATGATTATGAAGAAGCTTTATGTTATTATAATACAACAGCTGATTTGAAAAAAATTCTCAATGCTAGCATACAAAAAAAAGATTTTACAAGACTTCTAGAGAGTCATACGTATAGAGATTTCGCTCAAATAATGTTAAACACACTCAAGGATAACTTGTAAAATGGCAGATAAATATTCAATAGACTCTCATAAGTTAAGTTTTCATCCCCAACGGGTAACAAAATGGCTTGATGCTAAGGATGACTGGCAAATGCAAAAAACAATCTATCCTATATATTTGGAGATAACTCCTATAGGTTCATGTAATCATAGGTGTACATTTTGTTCGGTTGATTATATTGGCTATAAAAGTATCAAACAAGATGAGAAGATTTTGGGTGAGAGAATAAAAGAGATGGCAAAACTTGGTGTAAAAAGTATAATGTTTGCCGGAGAAGGGGAGCCTACACTCTATAAGCCACTTCCAAATATTTTAGATATTTGTAGTGAAGTGGGAATTGATACATCGCTCACAACAAATGCAGTAGCTATAAGTGAAACAACAGCAAAAAATTATGTGAAAAACTGCAAGTGGATAAAAGTTAGTATAAATGCAGGTGATAGAGATACATATGCAAGTGTGCACCAGACAAAAGCTGATGATTTTGATAAAGTGGTTGATAACTTGGCTATGGCAGTAAAGATCAGGGATGAAAATAACTATAATTGTACGATTGGAGCACAGATGTTACTTCTGCCTGAAAATAAAAATAGTGCACTCTTGTTAGCAAAAAAGATGGCTGAGACAGGTGTAGATTATTTGGTTATAAAACCATATACTCAAAGTTTATACGGCAATTCTAGAAAATATGAGGGTTTAACTTATCAAAACATGATGGATTTGGAAGATGAGTTAAAGGGGTGTGAAACAGATAAGTTTCGAGTCATATTTCGTGCAAATACAATGAAAAAACTCCAAGAGGCAAAACAACCTTATGATAAGTGCTTATCAACTCCTTATTTTTGGGGTTATATTATGGCTGATGGTTCTGTATATAGTTGTAGTGCTTATCTTGGAAATGACGATTTTAATTTAGGCAACATCAACACTCAAATATTTGGGGAGATATGGAAAGGTGATAAAAGAAAACAAAATATAGATTATGTTAAAAATGATTTAGATATATCTATGTGTAGAAAAAACTGTAGAATGGATGAGGTAAACAGGTACTTATGGAACCTTAAGCATCCAAACTCACATGTAAATTTTATATAGGAAATTTTTATGTTAAATTCAAAAAATATTAGAGACAAGACTATAAAATTATCTTGTGAGAGTGGTGCTGGTCACTTGGCTCCAGCTTTATCAACGGTAGAGATTTTAACTGTACTTTTTGATAAATATCTTAAATATAATAGAGATAATCCAAAAGATGATACTAGAGATAGGTTTATAATGAGTAAAGGGCATGGTGCTTACGCTTACTATATCGTACTAAACGAACTTGGGTTTTTGCCCGATTATGAACTAGAGAAATTTAATACAGAAGAAGCTTCTATAAAAGGTTGTTTAGTTCAAGATAGTAACTATATGATAGAGGCTTCAACAGGTTCTCTTGGACACGGTTTACCAATAGCCCTCGGTATGGCACACTCTTTTAAAATACAAAAACTTCCAAATAAGGTGATTTGTATGGTTGGTGATGGTGAGATGCAAGAGGGGAGTAACATGGAAGCTCTTATGCTTGCGTATAGATTTAAGCTTGACAATCTTATGGTTATAGTTGATGCAAATGAGCTTCAGGCCATGGGTCGGGTTGAGGATGTAGCCTTAGACAACAATAGATTGGCTAAAGTTTTAAACGGGTTTATCGATGATGGATTTTACGACATAGATGGACATGATGAATATGAAATATCTAAATGTTTTGATAAATTTTATAATTCAAATAATAAAAACTTTTCTATTATGTTTGCAAGAACCATTAAAGGCAAGGGTATAGATATACTTGAAAATTCACAAAAGCACCATTTTAGATGTCCAACTTTAGATGGCTATGTATGGGAGTCTAATGATGAGCAGTAACTTGGTATTAAAACAGGATGTTATGAAAGAGCTTTATGGTTATTTTGAAAAAGATGAGAGCATGGTTCTTTTAGCGGGAGATATGGGTTTTGCGGTTTTAGATAAATTTTTTGACAATCATCCAAACAGAGCATTCAATACAGGGATAAATGAACAAGCGACAGTTGGAATGGCAGCTGGCATGGCTATTACAAATTTGCAACCCATAATATACTCACAAATACCATTTATAACTATGAGAGCTTTTGAACAGTTGCGTTATGATGTAAATGAACATAAATTAAATATCAAAATCATTGGAGTTGGAGCTGATAATTATTTTGCTATGCTTGGAAGAAGTCACTGTATGGATGATGATGATATAAAACTCATATCTATTTTAGGAAATATACTGATCTTGTCTCCAACCAAAGAAAGTGTAGTAGAGGATGTAAAGCTTATGATGGAGCATGAAGGGCCAGTCTATATGAGAACATTGTGATGAAGTATCTAGTTTTAGGTAGCAACAGTTTTTCTGCTAGTTCGTTTATAGACTATCTTTTAGAAAATGAAAAAGATGCAGAGATTTTTGCTATAAGTAGAAGCCAGGAGTATCATCATGCACTTTTGGCTTATAAAAACAATAAAGATCAAAAAAAGGTAAATTTTTTTCAGTATGATATAAATAAACAAAGCAATAAAATAGCAGAGATAATTTTTGATAATAAAATAGAGTATATAGTGAATTTTGCAGCACAAGGGATGGTGGCTCAAAGTTGGGATGCCCCGCTTGAGTGGTTTAATACAAATACTTTATCACTTGTGTCATTACTTGATAGGATATATAAATTTGAATTTGTTAAAAAATTTGTACAAGTATCCACCCCTGAAGTTTATGGTCCTTGCAATAATATAAAAGAGTCTATGACATTTTTTCCTTCTTCCCCTTATGCAGCTTCAAAAGCCAGTGCTGATTTGATTTTGTATAGCTATTTTAAAACACACAATTTTCCTGTAAATTATACGAGAGCTGCTAATGTTTATGGTGCATATCAACAGCTTTACAGAATCATTCCAAAAACAATTTTAATGATAAAGAAAAATCAAAAACTTCAGCTTCATGGAGGGGGAATTGCGATAAGAAGTTTTATCCATATAGATGATGTCTCCCAGGCAACTTTAAAAATTGCAAAAGAGGCAAAAAGTGGGGAGATATACCATTTAAGTGATACAAAAACGATCTCTATTTATGATTTGGTTGGTTTAATTTGTACTCAAATGGGTGTAGATATTTTAAAGCATATTGAGATAACAGAGGATAGGGTTTCACAAGATCATTTATATCTTATGAATAGCGAAAAACTTTTAAATGATTTTAATATAGCTCCACAAGTAAAGTTACGGGATGGAATTGACGATGTAATAAGGTGGATAGAATCAAACTATGAAGATTTAAAAGATTTTCCAGATTATTATATACATAAAACTTAGTAAAGGATATTAAAGGTGAGCGAGGATAAATTTCAGAGATATGAATCCCAAGAACTTAAACTTTGGAAAAAACTGACGCAAGAGCAGCAGTTTGAACAAGTAAAGGAACTTAGTAAAAGTTTTGAAGAGAGATTAATACCAAAATATGTACGTCATCAATCAATTAAGGTTGATGTCTTTGTATCAAAAGATGAGATATATTCGCTTTTAGTGGAATATGAAACCCATTTGCGTACAAAACTTGACAATATCCCAATTATTGTACTTTTACAGGAGAAAATAGATGCCAACAAAAGAAGAAAATAGATTTATACTTGATGCTACAAAAATATACTGGCATCAAGAGCGGATAAAAGAGTGGGAAGAGGGGAAGAGAATTGCCCCTATTACGATAGATATGGCGTTGACTCGTGCATGTAATTATGGCTGCCATTTCTGTTATGCAAGATTACAAGAGAATGATAGGTTTGATATAACACAAGAGGTTATTGATGATTTCTTAGAAGATTGTGCTGAGATGGGGGTTAAGGCTATTAGTCTTGTCAGTGATGGTGAGAGTACACTCTCTCCGGTGTATGAACATACAATCATAAGAGGCTCAGAGCTTGGGATATCTATGGCGGTAGCAACTCATGGATACAATACTAGGTATGAGGAATTGGAGAGGATACTACCGCATTTGACATATCTTAGGGTAAATATATCGGCTGGAGAAGCAAAGCGGTATGCAGAGATAATGGGTGTTAAAGAGAGTTACTTTGATCAAGTTGTTCAAAATATTAAAGATATGGTAGAGATTAAGAAAAAAAACAACCTTGATGTAACAATTGGGATGCAAATGGTTTTGATGCCTGAAGATGCTGACCAGGTTATCCCTTTGGCAAAGCTTGGAAAAGAGATACGGCCTGATTATTTGGTTGTAAAACATACTAGTGACAGTGAAGATGGTGAATTGGGAGTTGACTACTCAAAATATGCGGAGTTAACTGATATTTTGGAGGAGGCTGAATCATACAGCGATGAAGAGTATCAAGTTACTGTAAAATGGTCAAAAATAAACAGTGAGGGTAAAAGAAGTTATCAACAATGTTATGCACCTCCTTTTCAAATTCAGATCTCTGGTTCTGGTTTGGTAGCACCTTGTGGAATGTTTTTTAATGAAAAGTATAGTAGATTTCATATAGGAAATATTACACAAACAAGATTTAAAGATATAGTACAAAGTGATAGATACTGGGAAGTTATGAATCACATAGCTTCACCAAACTTTGATGCTCAAACCATGTGTGGTTCATTATGTTTACAACATAAGGTAAATGAGTTTTTGGATGATTATAAAAAAGGAAAACATAGTCTGTCTATTCCAACTGGACCAAAACCACAGCATCTAAACTTTATTTAAAGTTTTATGATGAAAAAAGTATTTGTATATGGTGATTTTAACATATTACACCCTGGACACCTGAGACTTTTAAAGTTTGCTAAAGAGAGTGGGGATTACTTAATTGTAGGGCTGAACTCAGATGAAGTGAGCAATAAAGGGATAACTCAAGATATTAGATTAGAGTCAATACAGGCTACAAGTTATGTTGATGAAGCTTTTATATTAAAGCATTCAGCATTAGAGTATATAAAACAATCAAAACCAGATATCGTGGTAAAAGGTAAGGAACACGAGAGTAGGGAAAATGCGGAATTAGAGATACTTAGTTCATATGGTGGGAAATTACTCTTTAGTTCTGGTGAAATAGCTTTTTCATCAATGGACTTACTTCAAAAAGAGTTTTTAATCTTTAGTTCTAAGCCTCAACATTCTCATGAGTATATATCACGACATAAGTTAGATTTTGCACATTTAAAAGAGATAGTTCAAAGTTTTTCAAAGTTAAATATTTTAGTGATAGGTGATACTATAGTAGATGAATATATCACCTGTGAAGCACTTGGAATGAGCCAAGAAGACCCAACCATAGTAGTGAGTCCTCTTGCAACAAACAAGTTTATAGGGGGTGCTGCTATAGTAGCTTCTCATGCTAAAACTTTGGGGGCAAAAGTCAAGTTCATTTCAGTAGTAGGTGATGATGAAAACAACAGCTATGTAAAATCAGGGCTTGAGGATTTAGGGATACAAACATCTTTGATTTGTGATACCTCTAGACCCACTACGCTAAAACAGAGATTTCGTGCAAATGGAAAAACGCTTCTTCGAGTCAATCATCTTAAACAACATAGTATCTCTAAAGATATAGAAAATGAGATTTTAAAAGATGTAAAGGAGTCTATCGATGAAGTAGACCTTATATTGTTTTCAGATTTTTCTTATGGGCTCCTTACAAATAAAATAATTAAAAATATTACAAAACTAGGACAAGAAAAAGCTATATTCATGGCAGCTGATTCTCAAAGTTCATCGCAGATTGGGGATATAACAAAGTTTAAAAACATGACTTTGGTAACGCCAACTGAAAGAGAGATACGACTTTCGCTCAATGATTTTGAATCAGGTTTAGTTGTTTTGTCTGAAAAATTATCTAAAAAAGCATCTTCAAAGTACATCTTTACTACTCTTGGAGCAGAGGGGGTAATGATATACAATACTCCTCAAGAAAATTTATTGACAGATAACATCAGAGCGTTAGGAACAAACATTAAAGATGTAAGTGGTGCAGGGGATTCACTTCTCACTTGCAGTTCTATGGCCTTAGCAGTGGGTGCAAGCATCTGGCAAAGTGCATACCTAGGTTCCCTTGCTGCAGCTGTTCAGGTAAGTAGAGTTGGTAATATACCTATAAAAAAAGATGAGATATTTAGTGAGTTAGACTAGGTGAAAGCTTTATTGTTAGGTGCTGGTTTGGGGACTAGACTCAGGCCAATTACAGACACTCTACCAAAATGTTTAGTACCTATAAATGATAAAGTACTTTTAGAGTACTGGTTAGAAAACCTAAGTGCTGTTGGGGTAGATGATTTTTTGATAAATACACACTATTTGCATGAACAAGTACAAAACTATGTCATAAATTCAAAATATAAAGATAATATAACTTTAGTGTATGAAGAAAAACTTTTAAATACAGGGGGCACGCTCTTGGCAAATAAATGTTTTTTTGATGCTGAACCTTTTATGTTAGTCCATGCTGATAATTTATCTTTTTGTGATTTTAATGCCTTTATAGAGGCACATAAGAACAGACCTAAAGGTTGCGAGATTACTATGATGCTTTTTAAAACAGATAGCCCAAGTAGTTGTGGCATAGTTGAGTTAGATGCTAAGGGTATTGTTCAAAAGTTTCATGAAAAGGTAGAAAATCCACCATCAAATCTTGCTAATGGAGCTGTCTATATTTGTGAGTCAAGTATTTTTAAGTTTTTAGAAAATTTGAAAAAAGAAGATATTGACTTTTCTAACGATGTGCTACCGAGTTATTTAGGTAAAATAAATACTTACTTAAATACTACATACCATAGGGATATAGGTACCCCTAAGAGCTATGAAAAAGCTAAAAAAGAGGTCAAGAAGTTTGTATAAAACCTCTAGCCGTCAGAATTAGTGCTTGAGCTTATCATCATCTGCATTGAGGCAAATTGAGCATTGATACGACTTATCATCCCATCATAAGCGATAAATCTTTGTGTCATAATATCATAGCGTGAATCTAAAGACTCTACAGCTTTTGCATAACTATCAGCTAGGTTGTCACCTTGCGTGCTTAAATCTGTTTCAAAATTACTAAGAAGTTTACCATACCCAGTATACTCATTTAGCTTGTCATTAATGTTTTGAAACCATCCTGTTACATCTTTTCCATTGGCATCAGTTCCACCTGAAAAGAGTAATTTTACACCATCTGGATCTGCTGAAAGTTTAGTTTCAAATTCACCTTTATCGAAGCTCATTACTCCGTATCTATCTATGTCTATTCCATAGTTAACAAGTGAGTCATTATCTGAATTCATTGCGCTAATGACATCATTTAACTCTCTTGTAATTCCTCTTACAAGAGAATCTCCGTTAAACACTCCCACTGCACCAGTATCTTCATTACTTGTAGTCATATCAGAGATATTTTGTACAAGTGTATTGTAGCTTGCTACAAATTGCTCTAATTCACCAGTGATTGACTCTGTATCTTGCTCGATAGTAACAGATGAAAAATCACCCTCTGTATTGAGTGTTATATTTACACCTAGAATTAAGTCTGAGATCTCATTTGTAGACCTAGTAGCAGTAATACCATTATATTTAAACACTGCATCTTCTGAGTTTTGTACAGTTTGGTAACCAGTTGGGTTTGTAGCAGCATCGTAAGCATTCATAAGAGTTGCATCGAGGAGTCCTCCTGCATCATTAATGTTAAGCGCTTCACTTACTCCTGTTGTTTTTGACGATACAACTAAAGTATAGGCACCAGTTCCAGTCTGTAAGATGGAAGCATCAACTTTACTTCCAGCAGTATCAGTAATTGCTTGGGCTAAGTCTTCTAGTGTCATGGTAGCATCATAAGCGACGCTAAATCCAGCTATGTCAAGGGTTCCTGCACCGCTGGCAATAGGAGTAGAATTAGCATCCCCGAAGGCACCAAAAGATGTAATCTCTTTTTTAGCAAGATTGACAGTCTCTAGAGTAAATGATTCTACATTCGCTCCCGTTTCCACTGTAACTTCTGCAGTACCACTTACTGATACTGTTTTATTGTCAAATATAGTATCGTAGCTAAGAGCTGAGGCACTTGCTTTAAATGTTTTCATAAGAGAAGTAAGTAGTTTCCCAGCATCTTGTGCTTGATTGTTTACTGATATTTTATTTTCTATAGGCGTTATGATTCTTGACTCATCTGATGCTCTGAGTTGATCAATGATATCAGATGTTAACACTCCTGAACCAATACCTAGTGAGCTTATACTTCCACCCATAATAAATCCTTTCTTACATAATTATTATATTATAGTTTATATATCGACTGTTTTGTCATTTACTTTAGTTCTCTAACATATTTTGTTCCATATTTATTTTTTAAAATCCTTCTAAAGATAATTTGAACATTGTCGATATATTCCAAATGAAAGAAACGAACAGTTATGACAAAGGATCTAAAATGTATGGCAATTTAGCACATGATACCTATGCACAAAACAACATAGGAATAGAGTCACCAAGTAAATTAATAGAGATGTTATATGAAGGTGTTCTTCGCTTTAACGCCCAAGCGAAAAAAGCTATTAAAGATGAAAATATTGAGAAAAAAGTCTATTGGGTCAATCGTTCTATTGCGATAGTAACAGAGTTGTCATCTACTTTAGATTTGTCACAAGGTAATGTTGCATCTTATCTACAAGGACTTTATGCCTATCAAACGCAACTCTTAAATGCTGCTATACAAGAGAATAATATAGAAAAATTAGACGAAGTGAGTAACGTATTTAAAGGTTTACTAGAGGGTTGGAGAGAGATTACGAATGTGGCTTAATGACCTTAAAATAGCTATCATAGAAAAAAATACTCAAAGGATAGATGAGCTTGTAGAGTGTATGCCAATGTTTGATAGTTTAGACGATATGAAAGCATCAGCAGCCTTGTTAAAAGAAGCAAACCTTTTGATGTTTACACTCAAAGATGAAACAGCTGAGTCCCTGCAGAAAATCAAAAAAACAAAAGATTTTTTAAATGCTACTTACTCAGGTAAATCACCTCTTTTTGATTCCAAAATTTAATGCTCTCATAGTATACTCACTTACTACTGCCCCTTTTCTCATCGTTACAATATGCTCAAGAGCATCGGCAATGTCTGATGCTAAGAGTTTTTCATTCTCTTTGTCACTCACATCAAAACGTAACTTATCATAAAAATTACTTTGTGTCATATCTGGGTTGATGTTTGTGATGCTAAGCTTAGATTTTCGTGTCTCTTCAAAAAGTGCATCGCCAAAGGCTTTAAGTCCAGCTTTTGTTGCGCTATAAACTCCTGCAAATTTTGAGGCTCTAAGGGCTTCTATGGAGTTTATGTTTATAAGATAACCATCGTTTTTTTTTAGTTTTCTCAGGAGTGCATTGCTTAGCATCATAGGGGTAGTGAGATTGAGCTGAACCATGGAGGTGATAGTTGTGATGCTAAGCTCCTCATGTGGCTCAAACACACCAAATCCTGCAGAGTTTACAAGTATCTTAGCATCATATGATTGCAACTTGTTTATAAGTTTTATAACAGCTCGGTTATCAGACAAATCAGCACTCATATGCTCAAAGTTATCATTTGTGATATTATTTGTACGGCTAATGCCAATAACTTTAAAACCAAGTCTTAAGAGTCTTAGTGCTATCTCTTTTCCTATCCCACTACTCGAACCTGTAACTATAGCTATGTTCATATACCCATCCTTAGCATTATCTCATCTATTTTATCATAAATGAGTTTTTTTGTTTTTTCTTTTGTTATCGTGTCAGGTTCAAAGTGATCACTCACTATTTTGAAAATGTAGCTATTTGGTAGGTCTTGTGTAGCTTTTAAGAAGCCAGAACTCTCCATATCGACAAGTTTGTAGCTCTTAGCATCATACTGTGGAGTATCTTCACAATGTAGCTCTTTAGCATCAAGTATAAGCTCCCCTATTGTGTAACTATTGTTTCCTGCACATATCCCTATGTTTGCTATTTTATCGCCATCTTGCATACGCTTGAGTATTTTTTGTGTGCATTGGTACATATTTTCTTTTCCTACCCCACTTACTATGATGCTAAGGAAGTTGTTTGATTTTGTTTTTCCAAGTTTAAACCTGTCTACAAAGGCCTGTGCCTCAGGTTTTAATGCAAAAATGAGATAGGTCATTTAATAGCCCTTTAATGTAATTTAGTGTTATAATTATGTCATAATTTAAGATAATTCGAGGAGTCCCCCCCTATGCCAATATTAAAAGCAGACTATTCTAGTCTAAGTCACGATGCAATGGCCTCAAGTATTGGGCTCAATGTGAAACATATACCTATACTCATTGAAAGCTTTATTCAAGAGAGTAATGGTGCCATAGCTAAGCTTCAAGAGGCGATAGATACAAAAGATTTTAACACTATACACAAAGAGGCGCATTTCATAAAAGGAAGTGCTGGGAATTTACAGTTTCAAGAAGTGTACGAGATGTGTAAAGAGATGGAACAAGAAGCAACTCATAGCAATGCTGCCTTTGATTATGATGGGTATTTTAAAGCTATTAAAGAAGCCATAGCTACAATAAAGTAGCATTAAGCAAAATTTGCTATAATTTCATCGCTTCTCTTTAGACCTGTGCAATGGTGATTTAAGACAATGTGTCAGGGTAGGAATACAGCAGCACACCTTATTTCATTATGTGCCGCAGGTATCTGGAGAGGAGTCTTTCCTCTATAAAACAATTTCGTCTCCAAAATGTAACCTTTTTTCATTATAATTATAAAACAATATTATTAAAGGCAATTTTTATGCAAAATAGAAGAATGAAAAAAGGTTTCTCCCTTATAGAACTTATGATAGTTATCGTTATCCTTGGGCTTTTAGCTGCTATGGTTATGCCAGCACTTACTGGGAAGGGTGAGGAAGCTAAAAGAGATCTCGTCTGTGTCCAGATGAAGTCACTCTATAATGGCGCACTAGATATGTTTAAACTTAACAACTCACTCTATCCATCAACAGAGGAAGGTTTAGCAGCACTTGTAACAAACCCAGATGAAGAAAAGTACCCGAACTATTCAAGTAGTGGCTACTTAAAAGATGGCAAAATGCCAAAAGATTCATGGGGCAATGAGTTTATCTACATCAATGATGCTGGGAGTGTTGAGCTTATCTCTCTTGGTGCTGATAGAAAAGAGGGTGGTGACAACGAGTCAAAAGATATCAAGATGAGCGAGTGTAAATAACTCATATGTTGAATAACTCTTGCCAAAGGCAAAGCTTTAGTGAGAGGAATTTTTTTGGAAATTACTTTTCAAAAAAAGGAGATAGAGGTGCTTTCTCTCTTATAGAGCTTCTTATCGTTGTTGTAATAGTAGGGATAGTATATACCTTGGCGGTGAGTAATTTTGATAATTTGAGCAAGGATAAAGAGAAACCAACTTTAGCGCATCTCAAAAACTACCTAAGTCAAATAAAACATCTTCAAAATGTTAGATTGGTATGTGTTGATAAATGCGAGAGTTGTAGCCTCTATGTAGATGATGAAAAAGATGAAGAACTCTCAGAGCTCTTTGATGGTTTTTTAGACTCAAGCGTAAAGGTCTATGTTTACAATATAAATACAGGCTTGCAACAGGTTACACCAAGCATAGTGTTTAACTCACAAAATGTTCAAGAAGAGGTGTGTTTTGCACTCAGTATAGATAAAGAGGGGATAAGTGAACAAGTGATAGTTGAGTATAAAAAAAATATTTATGATTTTACTTCTTATCTAACTCAGACACAAAAATATAGCTCTATTGATGAGTTTATAGATAAAAAGCAAGAGAGTATTAATAAGGTACTTCAATGATTTTTAAATATAAAGGGATAGACAAAACGGGTAAAAATGTCAAAGACAAGATAGAAGCAACGAGCTTAGAAGAGGCAAAAAGCAAACTCAAAGCAAACTCGATAATTACTCAAAGTTTGGCAGAGGAAGAACCTTCCATTTTTGCAAATATAAACTTTAATAGAAAATATAAAATACCACCCAAGGAGCTGTCTTCTTTATCTCGTGAACTTTCGATGTATATTCGTTCAGGTATCACTATAGTATCAGCTATCAAAATTGTGCAAACACATTATGAATCAAACAAAAAAATGAAACTATTTTTAACTACGGTGAGTACACATCTTGATGAGGGAAAAAACTTTTTTACAGCGCTAGAGTCACAAGAGATAGTAGAATTACCAGAATTTTTTATACAAAGTATTCGAGTGAGTGAAAATGGTGGGATTTTAGATGAGGTATTGTTAGAGCTTTCAAGATTTTTAAAAGAACAAGAAGATATAAACAAGGAGATTAAAGGCGCTTTTGCTTACCCCTCTTTTATGGTCGTTATCTCATTGTTGATGATATCTTTTATGTTGGCCTTTGTAGTACCACAAATTACGGGTATATTTGAGTCAATGGATCAAGAGTTGCCAACACCTACTAAGTTTGTTATTGCTATGGGTGATTTTTTTAATGACTACTTTGTGACAATGCTTGTTGTGATGTTTATGTTTGTCTTTATATTTATATTTATGATGAAAAAGAACTATAGTTTTGCCTATGGAGTAGACAAGTTTTTGCTCAAACTTCCTCTTTTTGGTGAGATTATCCAAAAAAGTGAGTTAGCACGTTTTTCATATATAGCATCTTTGCTTGTGCGTTCAGGTGTGCCTTTTGTGCAGACCATAAACCTAAGTGCAAACATACTTAACAACCGAGTGCTTAAAGAACTTTTTGTAACAGCTTCAAAACAAGTGGTCGAAGGAAAACTGCTCTCCTCTGCCCTTCATACCTCAAAAATAAAGATAGACAATGCTTTCATTCAGTCTATAGCCCTTGGTGAAGAAACATCGCAACTTCAAAATGTGTTAACTAACACAAGTGAACTTTATTTTGAAGAAAACCGTGACAAGATAGGGATGCTTTTAACCCTGCTAGAACCAACATTGATGTTATTTGTTGGTTCAAGCATAGGTTTCATAGTCGCTGCTATGCTTCTGCCTATCTTTTCAATGAGTGTTAGTTAGATGATGAAAAATATGAAAAAAGGTATAGCTTTACTTATAACTTTGATGTTTATCATGGCTATAACTGTGAGTATAGGTATCGGGCTGAGTTATACTAAAAAAGCGCAACATGCACTTTTGGAAGAAAACTTTTTATTTCAAAGTAGCATGATTTTAAATGATGTACTCTCTTTACTGAAAAACTCAAAAGAGTTATCGCTCATTCAAAATGACAGTGAAGGGACAGCATTTGCGATTTTTTTAGCGCAAAGTTCGTTTATCCCTTTTGAAGCATCGGGGATACAAGTCGCCTTAGAGATTACTAGTGCCCGATCTAAGTTTAACCCAACTACCTTATTAAGCCCAGATAAGAAAACCATATACCAAGCGAGAGTTTCCGCTTTGAAGAACTATTTGGCAAAAAAAATGGTAAATGAGACCTATGTTGATATATTGCTAGATGGCTTAGGCGGTCTAAAAGATGATTTATCGTATAATAGTGCTGTTTATAATACCAATGATACACTTTTTCGAGATTATATAGTAAGTGCAAAGCATCTCAAAGTGTATAATGATTTTTACAGAGATACTTTTTATGACAATGCCTTAGAAAATGTAGAGTTTGATAAGTTGTTTTATTATTCGGGAGATGTAAACGCAAGTAACACTTATATTATAGACTTAAATTATGCAACAGCTGAGGTTTGGGCTATGATGCTAGGTGTTGATGAGGTAAGGGCTGAACAACTTGCCTTTAATGGTGGAACGTACAGTGAGAATAACAAGGCTGACTTGTCCTCAGATGAATCAAGAGCTTTAGAGAGTTTTAAAACCACATATAAACCACAACTCTACTTAGATGTAAAGGTAGAGATTATTCAAGATAGATCAAGCGCAAAAATTGCTTTTGAGTATGATATAAAAAAAGCTAGGGGATATAATTTTTCTTATGAAATTTAAACAGGATAAAAAAACAGTTTTTCTCGATCCACATACGCAACTAACGCTGAGTGATGAAAAACTAGATATTATATTGTCACCATCATTGTACTGGGTGAAAAAAGTATCTTTACCGCTGAAGCATGCGCGTGATGCTAAGAAGCTTTTGGTATCTCTGTTTGAAGATTTATTACCGGAGGGGAGTTATAGTTACAGTGTTTACAAGCAAGGTGAGCAGTTTATGATATTTGCTTATGAAGATAAAAATATCTTAGAGCTTCTTGCATCACAGGGAATACTTCTCTCTAATGTATCCTCCATCCATTTTGCACAAAGTGAGCTTGACACTATAAAGGGGGCTATAAAGATAAACGATACCCAGAGCATCTATGTTAAAGAGGGTATCGTTACCTTAGTGCCTTGTTGCTGGATAGAGGAGAGTGGAGACTTAGATATAGCAGATATAAAACTTTCAAAACATACCTTAACCTTACAACAGTTTGGACACATAGTGGACAATAAAAGTTTGATAAGTATAGGGGTTATTTTATCTGTTTTTATACTCTTAACGTGGATAGAGCTTTTCATACTCAACAAGCATATACAAACTATAGAGCAAGAGAGTGCAGAGGTGTTTTCTAAATACCATCTAAAACCAACAATGTTCCAAAACAAAGCACTTTTGAAAAAATATACTAAGATACACACAAACCAAACAAAAATGCGAGAAGAGTTTTCTAAAGCTCTAAAAATTAAAGATATCAAAAAAATATCTTATAAAGAAAACAGATTAAAGGTGAGTTCATGAATCGAATAAACCCTTTATATATAGGACTACTTCTAGTTGTAGTTCTTTTGATTTCTGTTGTGCAACTTAACTCCTCCAAAGGGAAACTACAAGAGGCGAAACTTTCTTACAAAAATATTTCTAAGTTGGCTGATAATTTAGTTTCATTGAAAAAAGCATATGCCAATAAAACAAAAATGGAAAAATCTCTACGATCTCTTTTAAGAAACAAGAGCTTGCAGGCATCGAAGATGAAGGCAACATTTAAAAAAAGTAGTGTAAAACTTAGTAGCAAAAGTATCGATAAAAACGCTTTAAACTACTTGATGGGGAAACTAGTAAACGGTAGTTATCATATCTCTTCGTTTGAGATTAAAAAACTCAGCGAAGAAAAAGCAAGTTTTAAAATGGAGATAAAATGGTAAATAAAATCTCTAAATTTACAGCATATACACTCTTTTTTCTTTTAGCCTTGATGTACTTTACACCAAAGTTAAGTCTCTATTATTTTGTAGAACATCAGATAAAAAAATATGGTGTCATCATAGATGATGAAGTCGTTGTGGACAATGGATTGAGTTTAAGTATCTATGATGCTAAGGTCAATGTAAAATCTATAGAGAGTGTAAAGATAAAAGATACACAAATTCAACTTTTTGGTTTTTTCAATAGCGTAAGTCTAAGAGGGCTTGAGCTCTCTAGTGTTGCAGCTAGTCTTGTTCCCACTAAGGTTGAGAGTGTAGATATAAGCTATAACATCTTCCAACCGCTCAATCTAAATGCACAAGCAGTTGGAGAGTTTGGTGAAGCAGATGCTAGCTTTGACTTTTTGGACTTTGCTATACATCTTGAATTGCATCCATCTCAAAAGATGTTAAGAGATTACAGACAAACTCTGAGTAATCTGAAAAAATCTAAAGAGGGGGTTTACACATATGATAAAACTATCAAACACTAAACTCCTTAGCATCACAACGAGGCTTCTTGTCTTAGTCCTCATTGCAAAAAGTATATCATTAGCGCTGATGTGGTTTATGCCAAGTGATGGAGTAAGCTTAAGTGTGAAAAAATCCTTCCAGCCGAAGTATCAAAGAGTAGATTTTAGAAATATGCTCAATGCAAATACAAGTACAACTAAAGTGGCACAGAATCTGTTTAGTGGAGGTGGTATAAGCATCACAAATATGCTCTTGAAGGGTTTATATGGTACTAAAGAGAGTGGTTTTGTTATAGTGGCGCTTAAGTCTACCCCTACAAAAACAACCATTCTAAGTGTAGGGGAAGTTTTTTCTGGATACAAATTAGTATCTATTGAGCAAAGCAGTGCTACTTTTAGTAAAGATGGCGCAAAATTTATACTACTACTTGATAGTTCTAAACCTAAAGATACTCATGTAAACAGTTCAAATACTGCAGCACCAGAACTTTACGATGAACCAATAGTACAACAAGTAGTGACGAGAAAAGATATAGAATATTATGCGAAAAATCCTAAGCAAATCTGGAAAGAGATCTCTATATATGAGATTAAAACAAAAGATAAAAAAGGTATCAAAGGTTTTAAAGTTACGCGAATAGACCCAAAATCTAGGTTTGCGACTATGGGTCTTCAAAAAGGTGATTTAATCATTAAGGCAAACAATGTAAAGTTAAAATCTTATAGGGATGCCTTAGATTTATACACCAAGATAGATAAGATAGATGTTATACAAATTGTAGTTATCCGTAATGGAGTTGAGAAGGAAATAGTTTATGAAATTAATTAAGATAGTATTAGTTGGTTTGCTACTTGTAGCAAGTTTAGAAGCAAGACAAAGAGTGAATGTAAATTTTTCAAATTTAGCTATCAATGACTTTATCAAGTTGATAGGTAAAATAACAAACAAAAATATACTTGTTAATCATAAAATCAACGGTACAGTAGACCTTATAAGTACTGCACCTATCTATGATACTGAAGTACTTGGTATCTTGGTGTCTGTTTTGGAGTCTAAGGGATATACTCTCATTCAAAAAGGTTCTATCTTAGAAGTGGTGCGTTCAGTAGATGCCTCTAAGCATAATGCTAAGGTGCTTAAGCAAGGGAGCCATGCTTATGGTTCTATGATGGTAACTCAGTCTATCAAAGTAAAGGGAGAAAATGTAGATATTGTTGCTGCAAAAGTGCGTTATCTCATCTCCAAAACTGCGAAATTGATGACTATGAAAGAGTCTAATGTGATGTTGGTGACTGACTATCCAGCAAATATAGAGACTATTAAAAAGGTTATCAAAGATATAGATACAAACAACTCCTCTATCGTAGATGTTGTGCATATCAGCAATGCTGAAGCCAAAAAAATCCAACTCAAACTACAAAATATCTCTAAAACGCTCTTTAATGAAAAAGTTGCTGCTCAAAAAGTTAATATTGTCTTAGATGAAAACACAAACTCTGTAGTCTTGGTAGGTATACAAGAAAATGTAGCTATATTAAAGAAGCTCATAACAACTCTTGATGTTGAGTCAACTGCTAGTAATGGTGTAAAGATATACTCGTTGAAAAACTCTGATGCTAAGAGTGTTTTAGCATCACTCACAGAGATTATCTCAAAGCAAACCTTTGCAGACCCAACGATGAAGCCAAATGTAAGTGCATCTGAAGAGATAAATGCAATCATCGCCATAGGTGTCCCGCAGATACTCAAAGGGATTAAACTTATCATAGATGAGTTAGATAGAGAAAAGTACCAAGTATATGTCCAAGCCAGAATTATAGAAATAAACAAAAAGAACTCAGAAGACTTAGGGGTGAAGTATGGTTTTGATGCTGCTAGTTTAAGCTCAAGTGGTGGACTTTATACGATGAGTGGTAATTTTGGTGGCAGTAGTGCAGTTGGTGGGACAGTTGGTCTCTTAACACTTTTAAAAGATAATACACTAGACGCTGGATTCGCACTCAATGCTGCTATAGACTTTTTAAATCAAAATGGCGCAAGTAAGTCTATCTCTAACCCTTCTATATTATGTGTGAACAATAAAGAGAGTTCTATATATGTTGGTAAAACTATCTCGATTTCAACAGGGAGTGTGACATCTTCTACGAGTGCGGTTCCTGGAGTGACAAATAGCTATAAACGTGAAGATGTAGGTTTGACCCTTACTATAAAGCCTCGTGTTTCATCTATAGACAAGGTAACTCTTGATGTTGAAACGACACTTGAAAATGTTCTTGATGATGGAAGTAACAATGCATCTGGACAACCTGTAACTTCAAAACAAGAGATAAAAACGCAGGCTATTTTACGTCATGGAGAGAGCATCATCATAGGTGGACTTGTCAAGACATATCAGGTTGAGTCTGTTTCTGCATTGCCATTACTTGGGTCTATTCCTTGGCTCGGGGAGTGGTTGTTTTCTTCAACATCTGTGTCAAACGAAGAAGATAATCTTGTTGTGATTCTTACCCCGTATGTGATAGACAAAAGCGAAAAACTTTCACAACTCCAAAAAGATCTAGGGCAACTCTCCCGACTTCAAGAAAAATACAATAAAGAAGTGTTTGAGCGTATAGAAAAAGATGGCGTAGTAGATTCAAGATTTAAAAAAGAAGATAAAATGCTTGAAAATATGCAAAATGAAGAGGACACAGAGTAGTGTTAAAGTTAGAAGCGCTACATAATCCACACTTAGAACCAGTGGAGGTTGATGAGTTTAGTAGTGAATTACTAAGTAAAAATTACTTACTTTTTGCAGAGATAGAGGGTGAAGTAACTGCCCTTGTATGTGAACGCTATCTCGTTGAAGCGAGTAACTTTTATACCAAGCTAAAAACGCAGTACCCCCTTATGATGCTCGACGAAGACTCTTACGACAGACTCTATAACCGCTTTTTAGAGCTAAAAACTGACAAAGCTATAGAGACCATGCAAGAGGATTCTAAGGAGCAAGATGGTGAGGATGAAGATATCTCACTTACAGACTTCCTACGTGTAAGTTCTGACATCTTGACAAGTGAAGAATCAGCGCCTATCATCAAGTTTGTGAATGCTTTGTTTTATCAGGCTATCAAAAAACGTGCATCAGATATCCACATAGAAGTGGGTGAGAAAAAAGGTGAGGTTCGTTTTCGAGTTGATGGGATGCTTACAAAAAATGCGGACCTAGAGAAAAAAGTTGTCAATCTCATCATCTCTCGTATCAAAGTTATCTCAAACTTAGATATCTCTGAAAAGCGTATCCCACAAGATGGTCGTACGCAGATTAAGATATCTGGACAAACTCTTGATATCCGTGTATCAGTTTTGCCTACTTTTTATGGTGAGCGTATCGTGATGCGTTTGCTTATGCAAAGTTCTCAAATCCCACAAATAGATGAGTTAGGCTTTGATGGAGAACTCATAGGCGATATGCAAAAACTCCTGCGTGCCTCTCATGGTATCATCCTTGTTACTGGACCAACGGGGAGTGGTAAGACAACCTCTTTACACTCCTTTTTACGTGAGGTTGAGTCACCTGAAAAAAACCTTATAACTGTTGAGGATCCAGTGGAGTATAAGTCAGACAATATCTCTCAAATCCAAGTCAATGAAAAAGTGGGTTTAACCTTCGCTGCAGCACTCCGCTCTATACTCCGTCAGGATCCAGATGTTATCATGATAGGGGAGATTCGTGATGAAGAGACAGCAGCTATCGCAGTAAGAGCAGCACTTACTGGTCACTTAGTTTTCTCGACACTTCACACCAACTCAGCATCTGCGACCATCTCAAGACTTGCAGATATGGGAGTGGAGCCATTTTTAATCTCATCTTCATTACTTGGGATATTGGCACAAAGACTTGTGCGTGTGCTTTGTGATGAGTGTAAAACAGAAGACACCATAGCCGAAGAGTTTGCCCTAGATTACAACTTACCCAATGATGCTAAGATATACAAGGCAGAAGGCTGTTCTCAATGTAACTATAGTGGCTATGCCGGTAGACGCTCTATCGGTGAACTTTTGGTGATGGATGACACTGTAAAAGACCTACTCAAAGAAACAACGGATGAACATACTATAAATACTGCCTTAGAATCTAAGGGTTTAAAAACTATCTCTACGCAACTCAACAAGATGTTACTACAGGGAGAAACCTCGCTTGATGAAGCGATAAGGATAGGACTTGGATCGTAAAGGTTTTACCCTCATAGAGGTGATGGTTGCTGTAGTTATCATCAGTATAGTTATCACAGCCCTTTTACAGATGATGGGAAACTCTACAAATATATTTTCTAAAATTAAAACCGATTCTGATACTGGACAGTATATCTCCTTGCTACTAGATTCTAAAGATTATGGCTTTGAAAATAAAAGGATAGGACTTGATAGATTGACAGAAACTTTTGAACTAGACAGAGATCTTCAAAGACGTCTTAAAAATATGAAAGCAAAAGTTATCTACACAGAGTTACAAACCATAGATATGAGTGAGTTTGATGAAGAGAGTGATGAACAAGAAAGTGATGATGCTAAGGAAGAAGTGAGCTCAGCTCTTGTTTTTGAGATAGGCAAAACGACACTCAAGTTTAAGCAAAGCTCAAGTTCTTTAATACGGTTACGTTTACAATGATTAAAAGTACCCATGGACCTATTTTGACTTCCAGTAAACATTTTTCTATGAAAAATATTCCTTCACGTCACTCCATGCGCAGAGCATTTACTCTTATAGAGTTGCTTATATCTATCATGATACTCTCCATTATGATGGTTTTTTTATATAAAAGTTATGCCTCTCTTAACAAATCTAACTCTGTTTTAAAAGAGGAACTAGCTACGATTCAAACACTTAAGATGAAGCGAAAAAGTATTTTTTTAGACTTTAGTGTATCTCTAGGTACAGTAAATATCATAAGTGACACAAGAAGTATTGACACCGTGTTATTGCAAAGTTCTCACTCGACACATAGAAGATTTAACCCCTATATAGCTTACATAGTAAAGCAAAACAAACTCTATAGGTTGGAGTCATTAAAAAAACTTAGCTATCCTCTTGATGTAAGTAGTGAATTTGATGTTGATGAGATGGGTGAAGTGACACGTTTTAGAGTATTTGAAAATAAAAAGAAAAATGCTTATATAGTAGATGTGGTCTTTAAAAACAAGCAAAAGATTTTACTTAAAATAAAAGCACTCAATAAACCCTAATCTTCTCTATACTTAGATATCCCACAAGCTTGGTTCGGAGTAGGTGGGTTGTCTTTGAGGTAAGTCAAGTCCTCTAAAGTTTGATCTAAGACTTTTTTTTGTTGGAGTATAGGCAACATAAGATTATCTTTTTCATTGAGTGGGATATCCCAGTTAAGAAGTATCTTTTGTACCTCGTCATCAAGTTCTTTAAGTGCATTATTTATATGTGTTATTGAGTTCATTTTTGGATTATAGCAGATATTATTAAAAGTTTTTCTTTTAAAATCTAAACTCACAATCAATCTCAGACACATAAAAACCATAGAACAAACCAATGTAAGAATTTGCATCATTAGGGTCGATAGGTGTATCTAAAAGGAATTCTGTTTGACCTAAATCGAAATTAGTATCATAACTTGTAGAAGTTCTTAATGTTAACCTAGATATCGCTAGCCAAAACTGACTTAAATCTGTTACTGCTACATAACTTGTTCCATCGTGGACATACCATTTTAGTATAACCTTATATATATTTCCATCATTGTTTGTGACAAATTGCACACTCGGTACATAGTTTTTCATCACTTGATTTTGATCGAGTGCATTGACAACACTAAGATCATAGTACTCATCAGGATTTTGACTTTTCATAGTCCAAAACCCAAGTGGAATATTTTCTATGTAGTTACGGTATATATAAGTTTTTAACCATTTTAAGATGGTCGTCTGTTCGTGCTAGTAAGGTTAATTCGCTACTCTCAATGCTAAAGCTACTACTCACTGCGTCAATAGAATCACCAATAGCTTCATCTGCTCTAGAGCCATCGCCTTGATGTAAGACTCCCATATCTAAGCTAGTATCCATCTGTGCATATGGTATAACCGCTAAAGTGTTGTTGCCATCAAGAGTTAGCATACCTTTGATTTGATTTTTGGTTTCATTTTCAGTTGAATCAACTAAGAGCAAAGCTGTTCCAACACACCCAGAAGGACTTAGGCATGGGTTAGTGATATCCAAAGAAAATGACCCATCATCAGCTATCTGATACACATGTTTATTTTCAAATATTGCTGAATAATTGAAAGTA
>Ga0256840_1001046_pt1 | contig 26947 bp, 32 predicted proteins | sample 355202metaG_FD_185969 | JGI IMG/M metagenome (GOLD analysis project Ga0256840, IMG submission 185969) | Hydrothermal vent microbial communities from Mid Atlantic Ridge, Atlantic Ocean - 355-202 | ecosystem: Environmental > Aquatic > Marine > Hydrothermal vents | place: Atlantic Ocean: Mid... | reverse complement strand
TGAATGTCCTTGTTTCCCTCTATCTCAAAGTATCCACGTTCTTCGCAGAGTGCATAGTACTTGTCTTCGACAACTTTTGGGTTGTATGTTGCTTTTTTTTCAGTTGTTTCACTCATAGTTTTATCCTTTGAGGTCAGGTGTATGAATTTTTTACAAAAATTGCAACACCAGACCCCTATATAATATTGTCGCGATTATAGCGTATTGGTGCTTTTTGTTTTATGCAGTAGGGTAATAGTGCCTTGGAGGAGCAGGCACTTTAGGTTTAGGAATGGCTTTTGGGTACCTTGCTGTGAATGCTTTGAGGCATAAGGCGTAAAAGAAAGTTTCTAGCTTGTGACCAGTAGCCCGTGAGTAGCAATAAAGAGAAACCTATAAACATCCCACCTATGGCAAAACTATTGCTCTCTAGTCCATAGGTTTTAAAGAGTTGGTTGAGTGCAAAGAGTACATATATAAGTGATGAAACCATAAAAGCACGTCTGTCTACTATAAGAGAGATGCTTGAGAGTAGAAGATACAGCAGGACAATGATAACAATGCTACCCATACCACTTTGGTTGTCAAATATACCTAAACTAGAAAAGATGGGATGCACTATGAGTGGAGAAGCTAAGAGGTGCAACCAAAAAGCCACATCTGACTTATGGGTGAGACGTTTAACATCAGATGCATCCCAATACATAGCAACCCCAAAGGTGATAAGTCCTGTAAGAAAGATGAGTATAGATGCATAGTCTTCTGGTGAGTCATCTATAGATAGCACAAGGGAAACAAGAAAAACAGCGAGAGTTGCCATACCCGCAGCCACGGTGATAGGCACTGCAAAACGTTTCCAGTGTATCCATGTGGCGATGCCTGTGATGGCTGCTGCTATGCCAAAAGAGATTTCAAAGGGATTTTCCCAAAATGATATTACAAAAAAGAAGATGCTTGTAACATAAGAAACGAGTAGGACGATAGCAGGAAGTGACATGCGTCGTTTCCGCACAAAGAACTCTGCCAAGCCCCAAGAGAGTCCAGCAACTACAAGCATAGAAAAACCTTTACCTACACTTGAACTTACCCACGCTGCAGAGCTTAAAAGAAGTATGGACGCGATAACCACAAAAATATCGTTAAACCCAGAGATGAGTTTGAAATTTTCTTCGTCTACTAAAGAGCTGTGTCGTTCGTCTTCCATAAATAGATAAAATTTGTCGACATCATCTTGTGCAAATATGCCTGCTTGGGTTGCTTTGTGTAAGTCTTCGTTTGTGTACATCGTTACCTCGCCTTATTTTGTTTAAAAGTATATCAAAGTATTGACAATAATGCTAGAATGAACTAAAATAATACAAAGGATTCATCATGGAAGAAAAAATAGAACAAGCCGTAGCCAAAATAAAGTCTTCAGCAGACATAGCAGATACAGATAAACCACTCATCTTGGAAAAGATAGAAGAGTGGAAACAAGAAAAGACAGCTATCTCTGACTTGAACAATAAACTTGAGGGTTGGTGGCTAAAAGTAGAGCCAATCTTCGCAGAAATCGGGTTAGTGTAAGCAGTGGATATTTTTACCCAATACACCTACGAAAAGAAATGGACTAAGACCTCCCAAAAAGAAGCATTACGTATGATAAGTGAAGAGATGCCAGATACAGATGCAGAGGGTACTTTGGCCTATATTGTCTCTGAAATTGCTAAGGGTAAGATGGTGACGCTTGGTGGGTGTCGGTTTAAATATACTCAATAATATTAGTGTAACTTTCATCAATTTATTTTAAAAGTATATGATATACTCTTCTAAAAATTATCAAGGATAAAATATGCCCCAACAAATAACTGCACAAGATTTTTATAATAGATTAGTACAAAGTGGAATTATTAATTCAACAGGAAATATAACTTTTAATTTAAATGGTATTTCTATTCAAATTGAATCTAAAGATAGCATAGGGAATATGATACAAGAATGGATCCAATCATGGGCAATGCATAATAATATTTATTTAAGAGCAAATCCATTAACACAGGAATTTCCTGACTTTTATTTATCTCAATATAATGATAGAAACTTTTTAGAAATAAAATCATTTGATTTTAATGCTGGAGCTAATTTTGATGTAGCTAATTTTGAAGCATATTTTAGGTCACTAATTGTTCAACCAAAAAAATTAGATGCTGATTATTTGATTTTTGCCTATACTATAAATAATGGTGTATTATCTATTGAGCATGTGTGGTTAAAAAAAATATGGGAAATTTGCACTAATTCAGCAAATTGGGACTTAAAAATGCAAGTTAGTCATGGTATAGTGAAAAATATTAGACCTATTTCATTTTCTCAAAATGCACGATTTACTCCATTTGATAACAAAATATTATTTTTAGAAGCAATTCAAGGTGTACTTAATCAATATACTACAACAGCAAATATTTATAGTAACTGGTTAAATGATTTTAGAACTGCATATCAAACAGCTACAGGTAATGTACTTACATAAGAAGCTACTAACTTTTTAGATATTTCATGAATTACTGGTACTGCTACCGTATTGCCTAGCAAATCAAAACCTTTTCTTCTACTTGAGATATTTTTATTAAAAATATCAAGTGAATAATCTTCAGGATAACCAAATAATCTAAGTCCTTCTTTTAAGGATAATTTTCTAATTCCTTGTCCATCAATTACTCCTAGCTTTTCAACATCTGATGCAACAAGTGTTGGTGTAATATCGTTAGGGTCTAAGATTTTTGAAAATTCAAAACTTAACTTACCACTTACTATATTATAGCCTTTTGGTTTTGTTGTATCATGCTCTCTTCTACTTACACTATTTCCTTCGGGTGTTATTTTATTTACTTTTGCTTTAGGGTGTTCAAATCTAATATAACCTTTTTTTACTAAATCATTTAAATTATTTTCTAAATTATCATCTTTAAAAAAAGTTTTTATTTGTTCTAATGTTAAAGGCATACCATCCATCCAATCTATACCTATTTTTTCAGCCCAATGTTTTTTTCTTCTTTCTTTTAGTAATGTAGTTAATAATAGTCTTTGTATTTCTGAGATTTCACCTTTTAAACCAAAATCCCAACTATGGATATTGCTACTACCCCCTCTTTTATCTTTTATTGCTTTACCATATAGTTGATTAATAGGTAAATGAGATAAGAGTTTTTTAGTGAAATCAGTATCCATAGTATCCTTATTAGATTCTTGTATATCTTTAAAGTTGATTTTTGGAAAAAAATTAAATTTATCTAGTTCGATTTTATTATTTAGTGTACCTGTAATATAAATTCTTTTTCTTGATTGGGCTAATCCAAAATCTTGTGAATCTAAAACTTTCCAATTAACTTTATATTCTAAAAATTCTAATGATTTAATTATTGTTTCTAATGTTTGACCTATTTTATCATTCTTGTTTTTTAAATCATGTTTTACTAGTCCTTCCACATTTTCAAGAATAAAGCCGTAAGGTCTTTTTTCTTTTAATATCTTTTCAACTTCAAAAAATAGTGTGCCTCGTGTATCACAAAAGCCATCCCTATTTCCTGCTGAACTAAAAGCTTGACAAGGAAACCCTGCTAATAAAAAATCAAAATCTTCTAAATCATTTATATTGATTCTAGTAACATCTGTTGCAAATTCTTTATGTTCAAAGTTTTGTCGTAATGCTTCTATTGCAGAGGGTTTAATTTCCGATGTTAAAATACATCTAGTTTTGAAATCTGCTTGATTAAATGCTTGTTCGAATCCTAATCTAATTCCACCCATCCCTGCAAATAAATCAATAAATTTTATTTCCTTCAATTTTATACCTTTAATTATTATATTTAGAAGTTTATCAGAATAAACTTGAAAAGTCAACCTTTTTTCATGTTAAGGATTAAATATTTAATTAATTTATCATTTCTATTTTTACCATCCTTATGCATAAGCCACTCTTCTAATTCAATAGGCATATTAACAGAAAATTTTATTGTTTCACCAGATAATCCATGTTCTAAACCTTTACTTTTTCGTCCTGAACCTTCTCTTGCACCACCATGTTGCACACTTTTGTTATTCATTAGTGTCTACCATCCAAATTATATTTACTTTGTTAGGATATTGAACATAACAATTAATTAACAGTCATTGTATTCAATAATTTAAAAGTATATCAAGTATAGCTTCATATACCTAGTAAACAAATAACAGGATATAGTTCCATCACTTAACCCTATAATAATTCTTATCATTCGCAAACATCATAGAGCCTCTATAGGCTTTACGCACTTCCCTTTTTGTCTCATTTTCTTTCCTTAATGTTCGTAACATTCTATGTGAAAGCACAAGTTTTTTAACCTTAGCAGAAGCTGCTATTTGTCCTATGATGTTTGGGGTCATGTGTAGTTGTGTTGCCACACCTCTTGCATGTTTGGGTACGGCGTTATGGGCTACTAATATGTCTGTGTTTAGGGCTAGTTTTTCTAAAGTATGGTAGTCTCCGTTCATGTCACCTGAGAAGGTGATGCTTTTGTTTCCTACCGTCACTCTGTACGCTACAGCAGGGATGGGGCCATGGTGTACGGTGATGGCTGAAATGCTGATGTCACCTTGTGTGTAGATGGTTTTTACTTTGAGTGTGTCCTCTATGTCATGGGCTTTGAGTTGTAGGCTTGCAGTGCCGTCTAGGTGGTCTCCTAGGTATTGCCATGCTCCTTTGTCATCTTCAAACAGTCTTTCTATGAAGTCTTCTGTGCTTGGCATGGCATCGTTTTCATCAGGACCAAATATGTGTAGTTTACCAGAAGCACGTGTAAAAAAACTAGACTTAAGTAGTGCAGGGATGTCTGCTGTGTGGTCAACGTGAAGGTGAGTGAGGAGTATGACATCAAGGTCTTGTATCTTCGCTCCTACTTCTTCAAAACGTAGGCTTGCCCCGCCACCAAAGTCTATGAGAACTTTAGATTTACCGTCTATCCAAATGACATAAGCAGATGATGCACGTTTGTCACCACTCTCGGGCCCACCAGAGCCAAGGACTTGTAGAGCTATTTTAGGTTGTGCTAGAAGTATGAGAGGTGAAATAATCAGAAGTAAAAAAAGTTTTTTCAATGTAATATCCAGTGTTAAATTAGTGCATAGAAGCTACACAGTTATCATTGTATACTAACATAATGTAAAATTTGTGTAGTCAAAGGAATATTATGTTTAAAGATATTTTAGGGGAGAGTTCGGTGCTTTTTTCGTATCCGAAACATCTTATTGTTTTAGCAGCTAGAGTGGTTTTAGCTTATGGATTTGCAAAACCTGCCTTGTTAAAGTTACATGACATGACAGCAACAGCTGCTTGGTTTCATGAGCTATCTGTACCTTTTCCTACATTTTTTGCTTATGTAGTAACAGGCATAGAGGTACTAGGTATTGTCTTACTACTCTTAGGTCTATTTACACGACAAATATCCGTTTTACTCTCTTTGGTGATGCTCGGAGCAATGCTGTTTGTACATGGACAACACGGGTACTCTCTAGCCGATAATGGTATAGAGATACCCTTGTATTATTTACTCTTTCTCATGCTCTTTGCTACATTTGGAGCAGGTAAGTATGCTTTAGATAACGTACTTTTTAAGGATGGAAACGATGAATAGTGAAAAACTCTTTGCAAATTTTCCTCTACTATCAGCAGATTGGGGTGCTTTATTTAAAGTGTTGATGGTCGTTGTTTTGTTGGTACTCATAGCTATGTTTATATATGACAGGTTTGTACAACGTAAAAACCAACTTCTCATCAACTATCCACTCATAGGACGCATGCGTTACTTCTTTTATGCCCTGCGTGGACCGATGCGTCAGTACTTTGGTGATGAAACATTTTATGATTCTTTTGAGAAATTAGAATGGGTCAACAAAGTAGCCACAAAAGAAAACCCCTATTTGTCCTTCTCTCCTACAAAGCCTTATGGCAATCAAAAGGTACTATTTAAACATGCAAACTTTGTAAAAGAAGTCTCTGAAGTGCAAGAACAGTTCACAGTCACTTTTGGTAAAGAACGACGTGTACCCTTTGTAAGTACAAGCATAGTAGGGCGTTCTGCCATGAGTGATGAAGCCATCTCACCAGAAGGTACACGAGCCTTTGCTATAGGAGCTAGAAAAGGTAACTTTCCCATAAACACAGGAGAAGGTGGGCTTACCTCAAACTTTTTGGCAAGTCTCAACGTAGAGGACTGTAGCTGTACAGACTACCTTGAGATAAAAAAAGGCACTTGGTTTGCTAAAGGTGCTTACAAAGTCATACGTTTTTTTACAAACAAAGAAGTATCACAACGTGTTTACCGAAAAATGGTGGTAAGACAAAAAGACAGAGGGACTTTTATATTTGATAATATTAAATTACTCTATTTTCGTATAGATTGGGATTGTAGCTTAGAGAAATTTCCAGATGTTGTACCAAGTTCTGTACCAGACATAACCTTTCAGATGGGGTCAGGCTTGTATGGCGTGCGTAACCATGATGGTACGTTTAACCCAGAACGCTACAAAAAAGTTATGCGGTTCGCCCAAATGACAGAAGTGAAATTAGCCCAAGGAGCGAAGCAAACAGGAGGTAAACTCTTAGCTGCTAAAGTGAGTGATGACATTGCATACTACAGAGGCATACCTGCTCATGTTGACCTCATAAGTCCAAATCGTTTTCCCCATGCGACAGATATGGAAACCTTTTTTGACTTCATCTCAGAGCTTCAAGAACTCTCTGGTAAGCCAGTAGGATACAAGATAGTCATCTCTACCAAAGAAGACTTTGAGGTCTATGCTAAAGCATTAAAAGAGCGTAAAGAAGCGGGGTTAAGTATCGCCGACTTCATCACCATAGATGGAGGAGATGGTGGCTCTGCCACAGCACCACTAGAGATGATGTCTAAGATTGGTTTACCTATACGTGAAGCCTTAAACATAGTTGTGTCACTGTTACATGCATATGGTCTCAAAGATGACATCAAAATCATAGCAGCAGAAAAGGTACTCACTCCTGATGATGTGATAGAACTTCTATGTCATGGTGCAGACTTCATAAACATAGCACGTGGGTTTATGATATCTGCTGGATGCATACGTGCCAGAGAGTGTTCAGGAGCAGGGAGACGTAACTGTCCTGTTGGACTTGCCACTATGGATGAAGGTAAGCGTAGTAAGTACTTAGTGCTTCAAAAAGCAAAAAATGTAGCCAACTATCATAACGAGTTACTTCATGGTGTACAGTCACTTATGGCAGTAATGGGTAAAAGCAATGTCTCAGAACTTAGTATGGATGACTTAATTGAGCGTTAAATGTTAAGATTTTTTTATTGTGCTTTATGGTTTTAGTAGATAATTTATAAAATATTTATAATTCTTAGTTATAATTAATTAAAGTTTCAGAAAGGAGGACAGTTTAGATGGTAGAACCTAAGATTGTTGCATTGAAAAAAGAAATAAAATTACTTAAAAAAGAAAATGAAAAATTAAAATTTGAGCGTGAAGAATTTAGAACAATTTTTATGATTTCAAGAAATGGCATTGCACTTTTAGATTTAGAGTCCAACTTTTTATCTGTCAATCCAGCATACATTGAAATGAGTGGATACACAGAAAAAGAACTTTTAAAACTTTCTTGTATTGGACTCTCTATCGATGAAGATATCCCTCGCTCTATTGCAATCATGAAAGAAGTTGCAAAAGTCGGATATGTTAAAAACTATGAAAAAACATGTATCATAAAGTCTGGTCAACTGATTACTATTAACATGTCAATGGCACTTCTTCCTGATAAAAAAACTGTACTTATAAACACTACAGATATTACTATAATACGCCAATTACAAATTGAACTTTATCGAAAAAAGGAAATATTAAAAAAACAAGCCTTTTTTGATTACTTAACACAAGTACCAAATAGAATGTTTTTTAATGAAGAGCTTGACAAAGCTATTATACGTATACAGCACAACGATGGAAAATTTGCACTCTTGTTTATTGATTTAGATAAATTTAAAATGATAAATGATACTTATGGACATAATGTTGGCGATGAAGTACTTATTTATGTTGCAAAAAAAATCAATAAAGAAGTAGGCTCTACTAATATGTTTGCACGCATAGGTGGAGATGAATTTGCTATTATCTTAAATGATTTTTTAGACAAAAATGAAATAGAACGGTTAGTAAGTAAAATAATTACGACAATAGAAGATATAAAACTAGAGAAGTATGAAATCAATCTATCAGTAAGTATTGGCATTACCTTTTGTCCTGAAGATGGTAATAATGCACAAAAGTTATTGTATAATGCAGACGTTGCAATGTACAAAGGAAAAAAAGGCAATAAACAGTATATATTTTATAAGGATAACATACCTACATAGCTTGCAGTAGGAAGGGTATGTGAATATACTGTTCTGAAATTTTGCAGCTATACAGATATGAATGTATCTATACTTATAAGGAACTAACCTGCATTAAATGCAAGCCACTCTTTAGGTACTACATCTAACGAGTACTGTGCCACAAAAAGAGGTGCGATGACCATGGCTCTAGCTGCACTGTCTCCACCTGACATGGCATTTTGTATGAGAGCTGTTTTATAGTCGTTATATTTAAACAAGAGGTGGATGGTGCTTGGAAATGAAAATTCCGTGGGACAAGCAGAACCAAATGCTGCTATGCTAGTCACTGTGTCTCTGTCTTTTGCTGCGATGCCTGCTTCTATATAGCCTTGAATTTCTTGAGAGTACAATGGCTTTAATGTCAAGATGCTTGAACGTATGTCTTTGCTTTCTAGGACTTCAAGTAGAAGTGCAGAAAAAAAGTGCATGGCTTCAAGTACTTGTGGGTTGTTGTGTGTCGCCTTGGCTAAGAGTGCAGTATTTGCTAAAAAATCTTCTTTAGAGTGTGAGACTTTCAGTAAAGCGACCATGCGTCCGATGACTGACATATCTCCAGAGTTTGAACCACAAGGCACAGTGAGTTTTTTATCTATGTTTCCCATAGTGTCTTTAATCGCACCATCCATGTAGCCTTTAAATGTTTGCATTTCATTACGCCAGTATGTCATGTATGCACTTACATCAAAAGTATCTTTCTCTTTTAAAAACTGCTCTAACATACGTAACTGGTCACCATAGTGGGTAAAATCCCCTTTTTCTTTACCTTCATGCCACGCAACATGGGGTGCATTGAGTGCTTCCCAGTCTATGTCTAAGGCTTTGAGTTCGTCACTGTCATACACCCAGTGAGCACCTAGACAGTAAGAGTCTGCAGCGAGGGTAGCTTGGAGTAAGTCTTGATATTTTTCATCGTACATTGGTATTCCTTAATTGTTGGTAGTCTTCTTTTCTTTTGAAAATAGATACAAAAGTATCATAATCCAAGTAGCATTAAACATTGCAAACCCTGAAAGTTCTAATGTCACTGCACCTGTAAGAGTATAGTAGATACCTGCTCCTAGGTCAATAGCTTGAATAAGAATCATAAATTTTATCCATAATATGTGTTTCATAGGCTCAGATGAGATGTAGATAAATGCCAAACCATAAGCAATAAACCTAGCAGCGAGCATACCCAGTGGGTAAAATATATCAGGCTGTGGCACAGTATGTCCCATGGCTGCTAAAAGAAATGCTGGGGCAAAAAGATAGAGTAGACCCAAGATAATTTGGATGGCTCCAACAACGCGTAGTAAGATGCTTAGCTTTTTCATAATAAAACTCCTTAATGTTTGAGTCCATTATATAAGCAACTAAAAATAAAATCTATCAGTTATCTGGTGTTTTTTAGCAGTTTTGTTGGTATTTTTTAGGTGTAACACCAAACTCTTTTTTAAAACTCTTTATGAACCATGATAAAGAGTTAAATCCAGAGTCATAACACACATCTGTGACGTTAAGTGTCTTATCTGCTAAAAGATATTTGGCTTTGTTGAGTGACTTTTGCAGTAGCCACTCTTTGGGTGAGAGTGCGTACATTTGTTTAAAAAGTTTTCTAAATTGTACTTCGGAGAGTTTACTGGCTTTTATCATCTCTTCTACAGTCTGAAAGTGACCATTTTCAAATAAGTCTTTGAACCTAAATAGACTTTTATCATAAAGTGTTTGAAAGTAAGAGCTTATCTGTTGGGAACTGTTGCTTTGTAAAAGTTGTAAAAAGATCTCTTCAAATTTAAGTTGTATGAGTGTTGGGTCATCCGATTTACGTTCTAGGTATGTTTTGGTGGAGAGCATTGTTTCATGTAAGGCTTTAGAATCTTCTATGATACACAGCTTCTTTGCTTGTATAGACTTGCTAAGTGTATTGTGGGTGATTGATTTATATTTTTCAAAAATAGCATATAAAAATGCATCATCAAAGAAAACCATAATACCATCAAAATGTGACTTCTCTAAAGAGAGAACTTCTGACATAAAGTATTGACCACTAGAGATAAACACGCTTTGTTTGTCACTCACTGTATAGTCCACATCATCACTATGAATGATTTTACTTCCATTAAACACATGCAATAACATGTGTTTATTAATTTGTATATGCATTTTCTCAGACCTGTCTCTGTTAAAATAATACAGAAGACTAAAGTCATCTAGTTTTAGAATATCTTTATGCTTCGCAAAGTGGTCAGGAACTTGAATAATCACTAGTCACATCCTAAATATGTTTATTAAGGTTATCAAATACTACTGTTAAAGAGTTGAAAGTTTTCTTCAAATCATAATTTAACCCTCAGGATAAACAAAACTATTAAAAATCACTATAAAACTGATAGATTTAATCTGATCTTTATCATACAATGAATGTATCAAAAATAAAGGATTGATAATGAAATATAAAATAATGAGTATAGCATTTTTAACAAGTAGTCTATTGTTTTTAAATGGATGTGGTTCAGACAATGACAATACTCCAGAGAGTATTACTGTAAATGCACCAGCATTATACCCAGAGGGAATTGCCTATAATAGTACAAATGGCCGATTTTATTTAGGCTCATATCATCAAGGTAAAATTGTAAGTGTAGATACAAAAGGAAATATCTATCCATTTGCTGAAGATAGTACTTTAGTAACAGTAGTAGGTATGAAAATAGACACAAAAAATAACCGTCTCATCGCGTGTAATACCGACTTAGGCTTTGGAACAAAAAGTTCAAATGCTACCATTGGTCAATTGGCCAATGTTGTCGTATATGACCTATCAAGTGGTGAGAAAATACATTCTTATAATTTATCTACACTCTATCAGGGTGGACACTTTATAAATGATTTGACTTTAGATGCAAACGGTAATATTTATGTAACTGATAGTTTCTCTCCCGTTATTTATAAAATAACAGCAACAGGTGAACTTTCCATTTTTTCTGAAGATGTACAGTTTTTAGTCGAACAAGGTCAATTTGGGCTTAATGGTATCGCTATAAGTGGTGAGTATTTGATAGTGGCTAAATCTGAAGGTGCAAAACTATTTAAGATTCCACTTAATAATGGAGATGTGGTTCAAGAGATTAATGTAAACCAAAACCTCAATAGTATTGATGGACTTTTGGTTAATAGTAGCAATGAATTATTGGTTGTTAGTAATAACTTTATAGGACAAGGATACGCTGAAGCTGTATATAAACTTACATCACAAGACAGTTGGAATAGTGCAAGTGTGGTAGATACATTTAACGTAGAAGGTAATGTATATCCCACAACATTAACAAGTAAAAATGGTACAATTTATGTTAATTATTCTCACTTGCCTTCACTTATTTTACAGCAACCTGAAGTTGATGTATTTAATCTACAAAAGGTAACTTTTTAGTAACCTATGTACGTATCAAGTTACATATAAATGATGCGTATATAAATAAAGTGAATATTAAAAAACCGTTAAACTTTTAGTCTTATAATATGTTAAATATTATTAAGGAGCAAGACATGCTAAACAAAAAACAACTACTTTTTGTGTTGCCTCTTGTTGCAACACTTTCCTTGCACGCAAATGACCCGTTTTACAATGACCCTTTTGGTGATAACATCTTTAAAGAGATGATGCAAATGCAAGAAAATATGGACAAAATGTTTCAACGTATGCATCAGCGTATGGAGCAACGTAAGACAAGGCAGATAACCCCTTTAGGAACGTACAAGATACAAGACCAAGGGAACTTTATAGATAAAGGTACGCAGTATGAGTATGTGACAAATATCCCTGAGAGTAAAGAAAACCAAATAGATATACATAGTGCAAATGGTATTGTATCCATTACGGCTAAAATTATACAAAAGAAAGAAGTTAAAACCGCACATGGTTACAGTTCATCAAGCTCTATGCGTATGTACCAACAAAAACTAGCCTTACCTAAGAATGCAGATGAAAAGACGTTAAATATGGGCTATAAAGATGGCTACTTAGTACTAACACTAGAAAAGAATGAGACACAAACAGGAAATACAGTTTTAAGTAATGAGATAAATAATACGAAAAAAGAGGGTAAAAAAGTAGAAATAAAAAAACTTGAAGACGACAAAGTTGAAAGTGAAAAGAAAGATAAAAAAATAGAAAAGATTAAACTCTCAGACGATGCGTCTATGAGTTAATCTTTTTTCTAATCCATTGGCTATATAGGGATAACGCGAATATTTGGGTCTAGTTTGTCTTTTAGAGCATTTTCTATGGCAAACAGTGTCCCAGTACCAGAACTAGAACATGAACTACATGCACCTAGGTATGAAATGTAAACATCATACTGATCTCCATTTTCTTTCACAGAAAGTACATCTATATCTCCACCATCCATAACTAGGAACTCACGTACTGTGTTGTCTATGGCTGTATCTACTGCTATGACTCTATGGTCAGCACTTAACTCTTTAAATGGTACAGCATTTAGAGCATCATCTGCTTCTTTTTTCTCTGCTTCAAATTTTTTGTTTTCATCTATAAGGTGCATAAGGTTTTTGACACACTCATCATCATTGTCACTTATCTTTGTAAAGTTTTCTGCTTCTTCGAGTGTTTTTATGTTGTGTGTTGCTATCGTACTTTTTATAGATGCGATACTCATAGGACTTTCAGCACAAGGAATAGTTGATTCTTCGTGATTTAGTGGGGACTTGATGTAATCTTTGACTGCAAGTTTCACGGCATCCAGTGAAAAAGAGACGGCATAGGCTTCTTCAGCAGGTAGTGCTTCTACTGTTGGGTTGTCACGCAAGAGACGTTCTAGTGCATTGTAAGTAAGACTTTCCATCTCTGCCATAGTTTTGTTTGAAGAGATAATAGAAAGCATGTGATTAACCGCAATACCTGACATGACTCCTTCATAGCTGTATTTTGCCATTTTGATAGTGTCTTCATGTGTATCTATAGCCCAGTGAAGTGTAAGCTCATAGGTATAATCTTTCCCACCATAGGTGTGAGAAAAGACAGTTGCACCGAGTTCTTTTGCTTCTTCATCAGAGATAGTACCCATATATTTTGGGTTCTCTATAAACATAGCAACCTTGATACCATATTCATTTTTTTTATCTAAATCCATACTGTTTCCTTTAGGATGTAATTACGCCTACTTTAGCATGTGAAACTAAAAATAGGCTAAAAGAGAGTAATTTTATCCGATTTAGTGATTTAAAAATTTTCTAAAAGTTATAATTAGCAACTATTCTTACTTGTGTGTAGTCTGTGAGAGCATCTGTTTTTGAGTCTATGTCTGCATAGGCTAGAACCATTGAAAAGCGTTCGTTAAAGCTATATTCGACAACAGCATCTAGTTCTGTTACCTCGTAGCTAGATGCATCTACCGCTTGAAATGAGCCATAGGCAATGCCAGCATTTAAACCCTCTATGTCCAGAGCTTCAAAGTGATAGCCAAGTCCAAGTACCCAAGACTCACCAGCTTGTCCCATGGCATCAAGTGTTTGGTCTTCCATTGAGGTAAACAACGCACCACCACCAAGGCTCAATCCACTCGCCCCCGTACTACCGTTGTCTTTGTTGTATGCCATTAGTACATGTACGCCTATCTCTTCTGAGACAAGTTCTATACTTGCACCAAAAGTACGTGCATCTTGTGCTTGGAGTAGGGTTTTACCTGTATCCCATGAAGCATCATACTGCAAGCCAAAGGTAATGTCTAGATACTTTGATGTGTGAAGGGTGTAGCCAGCTTCAGCATAGAGTATGTTTGCTATGTCTGCATAGTGGTAATACCAAAGAGAGAGTGATACATCTGTGATACCGTCATAAATCCCTGCTACATACATGATGCCATCTGTAGATTCTGCACCAAGAGTTTGGCTGATATGTGCAAACTCACTGCTATCAACCCCATTTTCCCAACCTGCCATTTTTCGTATGAGTCCTGTTGTAAGCGTAAGGTCTTTGATGTCTGTGTTGCTAAGTGTGTAGGCTTCAAAGTAGTTAGGTATGAGACGGATATCATCTGAGTCTGCATGTGGTGTGTCGAGTATCTGTCTACCAAACTTTAGTTCTGTGTTGCCCCACTGTCCATGCATATAGGCTTCACTTATGAGTAAAAAACTCTTTCCATCAGCATCAAAAAAGTCCGCATTTAGTTCTGGTCTGTTTTGATTTTGAGTAGGGTTGAGTAGAGCATAAGCTGATGCTCCAACACTCAAGCCATACCATTTTTTAGAGTCAAAGTGTACATGTCCAGCTAAGCCATAGGCACTTGTCTTCTCTAAAGCATCCTCTTTAAGGTGTATGTACCCAGCACGAACTTGTCCACGCATATGTTTTATGGGGTCGTTATTTCCTAGTAACCCTCTGATACTTTGTATCTGTATGGTCGTTTTATTGTCCTCATCGTGTGAATGTTTTTCTTCAGCTATTACTGTGTTGTTTAGTAGTGTAAGGGTTGCGAATGTTAATAGTGTTTTGTTCATATTTAATCTTTTATAGTTAATGATAATCATCATCATTATTTAATATATTTGTGGAAGTATAGCTATGATTACTTTAAATAAGCTTTATGAGGGGGAGAGTAAGTTAGGAGTTTACTTGCTCCTAACGCTTAGATTTAAAAACAGAGAAAAGTAAGACAGTAAGTCCTTGAAAAAAGATAATGCTGTATCCACTTGGATAATCATAGTAATAGGAGACAACTAAAGCAAGTATAGAAACAGATAAACCCATGAACCAAGCAAGATACAAAGGCTTAAATATCTTTTGTGATAAGGCTATAAATGCAGGAGCAACAAGTAAAACAAACACCACAAGCACGCCTGCTAGTTGTACAGAAGAAGTTACTGTCAGTGCCAACATACCAAAAAATGTATATTCTTTTAGTGTTCCTGAAAGCTTAGGGTAGAGCAGTAGCATCACTAAAGCGATACACACATAAAGTACAAAAGCAGAAAATACTTCACCTTTTGAAGTAAAGAGTATGTCTGAAGCTGAGAGTTTTTGAAAAAGCTCTGCACCCCCTGCAGAATTTGCCAAAAGCATCATAATACTCGCAGCAGAAAAAGCATAAAGCATGCCTATAAATGCTTCTATGTGTTCCACTCTTTTAGAAACATGTATGATGATAAATGCTCCCAGTAAAGCAAAAACAAAAGTCATGAGCATTTGATAGGCTTCATTCATAAACCCTACACTTACAGCCATACCCACAGCAGCCATTTGTCCTATGGCAAGGTCTGTAAATATCACACCTCTTTTGATGATTTCAAGTCCAAAGATGGTGTGTATAAATACCAAAAGAGCCAGCAGTAGAAAAGCTGGCCACAGTAGTTCTACTATTTGCATAGTTTATCTACTAAGGTATCGTAAAAGTCATCTAAGGTTTTTACAGAAGGTAATGCCCCTACATCATGTGGCATCTCAATCACTTTTGCTCCAGATTTTTTAGCGATGAACGCAGAAGTCTTATGTTCATGGTAGACATCTTGTAAGATGTATTTGACTCTATTTTTCTTAATCATCTTAATCAACTCTAGCGTATGTTTTGTACTTGGAGATATACCTGGTAAAGGCTCTATGTTATCAATAGAGGTAATGCCATAACGTCTCAAAAAGTAGTTAAAAAGTTCATGGTATTGTACGACTTTCATACCTTTACACTTTTGCATTTTTTTCTCATAAAGTTTTAACTTTTTCTGCCAATGTGCCTCAAATACTTCAAAGTTTTTTTGATAAAACTCTTTATTTGCCTCATCCAATAAAGAAAGCTTTAGCATGATGACCACGGCAAGTTGTGTTATGTTATGTGGATCTAGAGCAAAATGAGGATTGCCTTCTGCGTGTACATGCCCCATAGACCTATTGACAGTTTTTGGTATGTCTTGTAGCTTTAGGTATTGGCTTAAATCTAAATAGCCTTTAGCATTTTTTTGTATCTTGGCATTGTTTGCATTACTCACCAAAGGAGGCATCCAACCTATCTCCAGTGATGCCCCATTTACTATGAGCAAGTCTGCATTACGCAAACCTGCTATGAGCGAAGGTTTTGGCACTACAAAGTGTGGGTCCCAAGCCCCACGAGAGAGTAGGGTGATGTCAACTTTGTCTTTGGCTATCTCTTTTGTGAGCTGTTCTATGTATGGGTAGGCAACTGCTACTTGTAACTTGGCAAACACTGTACTGAGTGTCAGTACTAGTAAAAATAATATTTTCATCTCATCCTCCTAAAATGCGTGAGCACCATGAGCACCGATTGCATAGTTAAACTGTAAGACTATTTCATTTTTGTTGTTTTCATGTCCCTCTTCATCATAAAGTGAACTATCATGGTTATATTGTAACCTTATTCGAGAAAATTCTGTTGGGTTGTACTCAAGCATAGTTGATACGGTATACATATCTTCTGGTTTGTTTATACTATTATTGTTGACTATGACATCGTTTTGATTTATAGCACTATAACGTAGTCCTGCTCTCCAGTTTTTATCGTATTGATAAATAAATTCTGAGTAAAACCCACCCTGTTCTTTTTTAAAGTCCATCGTTTTCCACTCACCACTCGTAGCATTTTTAGCATGACGTGTACCATCCATCTCTCTATAAAGGTACTCACTTTGCCATGTAATAGCGTGGTCTGCTGTAAAATAATGTTTATAGGTCATATCTATGCCATAGAGTGTATTTGTCCCAATAAAGGCATGTGCATCCTCCTCATCTTCTGTATGATTTATGCGGGCATCTCCTTTTGCCATACTCACTCCTGCTAGCAATGTGCCATCACCTATGTCAAATGAAGTTTTCGCATAGGCAACAAAAATGCCAGGGAACTTACCATCATCTATAGTAGCTGTAAGCTCTTCATGTGCTTCTTCTTCATCATGGTCATCATGTCCCTCATGTTCTTCATGACCTTCTGTTCCGATAGTAAAACCTTCATTACCAAAGGTACGTTCATTTTCGCCTTTTAGTGCCTCAAGTCCTACCATAACATAGTGTGAAGTTGGAAGTACATATTGTACTTGAAATCCTTGTTCAGTGAGACCATGGTCACCTAGCAATGTACTATATATCAATGGCATATCAGAGAAGTTATAGTTGTGGTGATGTTTATTATTGAGGTATCCAAAGTTACTCTTAAACTTTCCAAGCTTTAGTCGCAAATGGTATGGAAGTGAACTTGTCGTTGCAAATGCTTCTTCTATTTCAAAATCATCTTCTGTTAAATGAAAAACACCTTTAAGGTCAAAGTATTTGTCCACAGATGCACCTATAGTAAGCTCTGCATAGTTTAAGTTAAAACCATCATTGCCCGCAAGTGCTGCATGAGAGTGTCCTTCATGCTCATGTCCACCACCATGCACTAGCCCTGGTAATCCAAGGTGTTCTGTATGCTGGTCTTCATCAAATGACTGACGTTGTATAGGACACATCTACTATGAGTGACAAGTTAGGCATACAACTCTCACTTTTACTCGTGTTTACTTTTTTACTCTCAAGCAAAGACTCTAGTGACGTATCTGTTGCAATCTCTGCACATAAAAGTGCTGGTACGAGCATGCTCGCTGTGTATATCTTTTTCATAATTATCCTTATGTGACAAGGTACTATCACGTAATACCTATATTTTTCTTATCGTTGTTTTTGGAAGGGTTCTTGTTTTATGAAAAAAGAGGAGGGGCTTGGGAGTGTATGTATTTAAGGTTGGTGTACTGTGTATAGTGCTGTTCTACTAGTGCTATGACTGTGCTGTAAGTAAATACTATCTTGTCTAGGCTAAATGAGGGGGTGGAGTCTGCACTATGAAGGTTTTTAACGACAATACAAACATCACAGCCCTCATCATGTGCTGTATCATCATGGTGAATGTGTGATGCAGAAACAAAAGTAGAAAAAAGGTAAAAAAAGAGGAGTATGCGTACAAAGTGTTTTTGTTTACTGTGCATTATACGCTCTTTTTTTGGAATTATACTCTATAAAAATTTATTATTACCTTTTAACGCTCTTCAAACTCTTATCGTACTGTGTCTAGTTAGGCTCACCTATCTCAAAAAAGCCAATAAATTTTTAAAGAAAAACACTCATATTACAGAAAATGAGGTAGATATCTTGGTTATAAAATTTATCAAAAGTTATCTGTATCGTATGGACAATAAATATAGACTATAAAGCAGATGCAAGGCACTCTTATGCAACACATCTACTTCAGAGTGCTATAGACTTAAGAAGTATTCAGGAGTTACTGGGTCATAAATCTGTTGAAACTACGATGGTCTATACCCACGTGGTGGCTGAGATGAACAAAGGCAGGGTAGCTAGCCCTTTGGATATGCCCTAATTACTTAAACTGCTCTTTTAGTATATCCTGAGCTTGTATCATATCTTTATCTCCACGTCCAGAGAGATTTACTAAGATAGTTTTGCCTTTGATGTCATCAGGTTTCATCTTTTTTAAGTATGCTACTGCATGTGAGCTTTCAAATGCAGGGATGATACCTTCTGCTTGGCTTAGCCATACAAAGGCATCCATGGCTTCATCGTCAGTGACATGGTCGTAGGTGACGATGTTCTCATCGCTTAAAAAGGCGTGTTCTGGGCCTATGCCGGGGTAGTCAAGACCTGCAGATATTGAGTGAGCTTCTTGTATCTGCCCATCTTCGTCTTGTAGGAGGTAGCTGAGTTGTCCATGTAACACACCTGGGCTTCCTTTCTCTAAAGAACAACCATGTTTACCATCTAGTCCTTCTCCACCAGCTTCTATGCCGATGCACTCTACGCTTTCATCTTGTAAAAAGTGGTTAAAGACACCAAGAGCGTTTGAGCCTCCACCTATACAGGCTATGACTTTGTCTGGCAGACAACCTTCTACAACGCTCAGTTGTTCTTTGGCTTCCCAACCGATGATGCTTTGTATGTCACGTACCATCATAGGGTAGGGGTGTGGGCCTGCTACTGTACCTATGAGGTAGTAGGTGTCACGTGCATGGGTTACCCAATGACGGATGGCATCGTTCATAGCATCTTTAAGGGTACGGCTACCAGACTCTACCGAGTGTACTTTTGCCCCTAGTAGTTTCATGCGAAAGACGTTCAGCTCTTGACGTGCTACATCTTTTGCACCCATAAACACTTCACACTCTAAACCAAACAATGCGGCAACAGTAGCTGTGGCAACACCATGCTGACCAGCACCCGTCTCAGCGATGATTTTCTTTTTACCTAGACGTTTTGCAAGGACTGCTTGAGCGACACAGTGGTTTATCTTGTGGGCTCCTGTGTGGTTAAGGTCTTCACGCTTTAGGTAGATTTTTGCATCTAGTTCACGTGAAAGGTTCTCTGCAAAGTAAAGAGCAGAAGGGCGACCCACGTAGTTTTTATAGTAGTAGTCTACCTCACTCCAAAAGTCTTTGTCAAAACGTACTGCTTCATAGTCAAGACGCAGTTGCTCAAGGGCTGGCATGAGTGTTTCAGGTACAAAGCGACCACCAAAGCCTACTTGTCCGTTTTCTACACTTCCAAAGTGTCCGTTGTTGTCTGGGTCATGAGGGCTTGGTTTTGGTATATATATTTCTTTATGTAAATCCATAGGGTTATCTCTTCAAATTGTAATAGCAAAGATTATATCGTAGGTGAGGTTATAGGGTTATGATTATGTTATACTTTTGCTCTTATAAAAAGGGTTTTTATGTTTGAAATAGCAGAATATGTAGGTACAATCGCCTTTGCAATGTCAGGATTTTTTGTAGCAACACGAGCAAAGTTAGACTTTTTAGGTGTGCTAATTTCTGTTTTTTTAACTGCATTTGGTGGGGGTATCATACGTGACATCATCGTAGATGAACGCCCTTACAGTTTTACCCATGACATGCCTGCTATCATGGTTTTTAGTATTATGACCCTACTTATCGTGTTTCGTTTTCATAAAAAAGAGTCTGTGGAAAATAAATCTTGGTTTATCATCTCTGATTCCATAGGCTTGGTGTCATTTAGCATCACAGGAGCTATCATAGCTTTAGAACATGACTTAAACATCACGGGTGTGTTGGCACTCTCTTTTGTAACGGCTGTTGGTGGAGGTATAAGTAGAGATGTCATCATCAATGAAGTGCCTTTTGTATTTAAGACGGGCTTTTATGGTACGGTGGCTTTACTGGTAGGTGCATTACTTTTTTTATTAGACCGTTTTAATGTGATAGATTTCTATACTATCATGGGAGTTTTTATAATAGGTGTGTTGTTACGTGTCGTGGCTTACTACAAAAAATGGACGGTACCAGTTCTTTAAAAGAAGTTTTTAAAGGTATTTGTTTAAAAATTCTTTTAATTCTTCTTTTTGATTTTCATCCATCGCTCTTTTAGGGATGACATTGAACTGATAGTTGTTTGTGTAAAGCAAAATATATTTCTCATTTTCTTTCCATTTTGTAAAGGTATCCCAAGGGAGTATTTTTGAGTTTCCTTGCTTATTTAGGTTTATACCTTTACCTGAGATGTGAAGTGTCACTTCATTTGAAAGCATCGGACTTTTTTTATAAATCTTTTTTGCCTGAAATGCTGTAATCATACGGGTAAATAAAATATAAAAAGACAAAGCAAAAAAGGTCACGAGTATGTTACTTATGACTTCTCGTGTATTGCTAAAGTCAGTGCCTACTATCATCATAAACGTAGCCATACCTAAAAATACGGCAACCAAAAGAGGACGTTTTCCTGTTTTATAATAAAAAGTTGCTGCTTCTTGGTACTCGTTGAGGGTCAGTTTGTAGGTGATGTTCATTTTGTAGCCTTAGTTGATAATGTAGGTATTATACAATTTTTACATACAAACTCCACATTCAGATGTTAAGATAAACCAATAAAGGATTTATCATGTTATATATCACATCTCTCTACTTTTTCTTCAAACCCTTCTTCGTTATGCCCTTTTTCCTATCTTCCTCACGCTTCTTTTTTTGTGCAGCGTAAGTAAACTTACGTTTTTTGTCATAGTCAATGTAACCTTTTTTCTCACGCAAAGACTTCTTGCGTGGTCGTGCTTGACGCGGTTGCTTATCGGTAATCTCAAAACCTTCCATAATTTCACGTTTTACATTGAGCTTGAGGTGTTTTTCTATAGTAGAAAAAGCATTGTAGTCATGGATGGTAAGTAGTGTGATGACCCCACCTTTATGGTTCGCCCGTCCTGTACGCCCTACACGGTGGGTAAAGTCATCCGTAAGCTCTGGCAAGTCATAGTTAATGACCATCGGAAGTTCAGGTATGTCTATACCACGTGCTGCGATGTCAGTGGCTATGAGTACTTGAGACTTCCCACCTTTAAAAAGTGTGAGTGCCTTGGCACGTCCCCCACGTTTAATGTCTCCATGGATAATGGTTGTCCATATCTCTTGTGCTTTAAAGTACTCGTACAGCTTGTCTGCAGTATCTTTTTTGTTAACAAAAATAAGCACTTGCCCAACACCTAAGTCTTTTATGAGCTTAGCTGCAAGTTCTGCCTTGCGTTTTTTGTCTACTTTGTAGGCTCTGTGGTGTATGGCATTGACCACATCTCGTCTGTTAGACACTTCTACTATGAGAGGGTCACGTAAAAACTCTTTGGCAAGTTTTTTAACATTTTGAGAGATGGTAGCTGAAAAACACATCATCTGTTTGTTAGCAGGGCAAGACTTTAAAATGTTTTTTATCTCAGCTAAAAACCCAAGGTCAAGCATGGTATCTGCTTCATCAAGTATGACAGTATTTACGTGTTCAAGGTTTATCTTTTTATCGTTTATGAAGTCTTGCAAACGCCCAGGGGTTGCTACTACTATGTCCACGCCTTGTTTGATGCGTGCTATCTGGTCTGTCTTTTTAGAGCCACCTTGTACCTTGACCGTTTGGATGTCTAAGTACTTAGAAAAGCTCACGATGGTACGAGAGACTTGGTCTGCGAGTTCTATGGTAGGCACGATGATTAAAGCTCGCACAACTTTGTCGTCTTTTTTGACTACTTTTTGTAGTTTGTTTAGTAAAGGAAGCACAAAAGCAGCCGTTTTTCCTGTACCAGACTTAGAAGCCCCAAGTATATCTACACCTTTCATAGCTGCAGGTATGACCTTGTTTTGTATGGCTGTAGTGTTAGGGTAATTTTCCAATGCTACGGCTTTTAATATGTCTGGGTGTAGGTTGAGTTTTTCAAATGCTTTAATGTTGTGTCCTTTACGCGTTCTCATCTGTATTAGCGGGCAAATATTATGCGTATTATAGCAAAATTAATTAATGTACACTTCCTAGTAGCATTTTCTCTTCTTCCGCCGTCAAGTAACGCCATGCTCCTAGCTCAATGTCTAGTTTAAAAGAGCCTATGCTCACACGCTCCAAAGTCAAAACCTTTAGTGCTGTGCCAAACTTAGGGTCTTTCATGGCACCAAATAAACGGCGTATGTGTCTGTTTTTCCCTTCGTCTATGACGATGCGGAGTTTGGTTTTGGCTCCGCCTTGGCTTATCTTCTCCACACTTAGGGCTTTGAGTAGACCATGTTTGCTTTCTACACCTCTGTATGCTTCTTCTATATGTGCATCTGTCACATGCCCTCGTACCCAGATTTCGTACACTTTCCTACATCCACCAGGCTTGGTCAAGACATTGCCTATCTTACCATTTTGAGTAAACAACAACAGCCCCCTAGACTCCAAGTCTAGCCGACCTATGGGCATCCACCCCTCAGTAAAAACCCACTCAGGCAAAAGGTCATACACAGTCTTTCGCCCACGCTCATCCGAACGTGTTACCACATAGCATTTGGGTTTGTTGAGGGCTAGTAGGTTTTTTGAGGGTTTTTTTTGATGCACTTTTGTGGTTTCCTTGGGTAGTTAGTTACAAATATTAGATATACATTTTATCATAGAATGATTTACATTTGTAGTTATTTTTGCTATACTGAATATTATAAAACATGAAGGAGCTATATATGGTATTGCAAATATCTGTGAAAGACGATAAAGCAGAACTATTTTTACAACTCATTGAAGAGTTAAAAACAAGTATGATTGATAAATTTGATATAGTTCCTGATAATGAGGCTATATTTGATACAAATGAACTCTTAAAACGTTCTACTGATATACATGATAATAAGCTTAAACCACTTACACGTACAGAGGTTTTTGATGGCATTTGTTGATGCCTTTCATCCTAAATTCAAATCAGACCTAAAAAAGATAGATAAATTAGTTTCCAAAGAGATAAAAGAAAGGCATCTTGATATTATCTTAGAAAATCCTACCGATTTTACTCTACTAAAAGGCAAACTTTCACATATACGTTCATATCACTTTCATAAAAATGGTACGCAATACCGCATAGCATATGAAGTGCTAGAAAATGAAAAAATAGTATTTCATTATATGGTAGCAAGTAGAGAGAACTTTTATAAGAAGTTGGAGGGTAGGGTTCTCTAGTTTTGCAGTCTCCAAAGCTGAGTGATGGGTAAAAACGCTCTGATTTTTGGAGTTAACTTATACCTTTTATTAGGGTATTTATCTTTTTATGATTTCTGATGTTATTTTCCAAGTATCACCTGTATCGAATACAATACCAAAAAATGGAGAATATATTTTTATTTGCTTTTTTTCTTCATTAATTTCTACTGTGAATTTTGTAGCTTTAGCAGAAAAATCTCCATATATTTTTCCACGAGAATACGTATTGTCACTATTTTTATTGAATTCTATTCTTTCGAGGGCAGATTCTATTTCTGATACTGGTCCATTAAAATTTACAATATATTTAGGGAAAAATACAAATTTTGGTTTTTGGTTTTTCCATACTTTAAAAGGAAGCAATTTATATATCAATGTAAGTCCAATGACGAGAGTAAGTATTATTGTTACTAGTTCTATAATGTCATTCATATATTTCCCCTATAGTTCCAACTATTAATTAGTAGAATGAAATGTCCTACTATTCTTATATTTTTCATAGAACAGTGTATTAAAAGCATTTTGATGATTACCTCATCAACCCATAAAAATCACTAGGAGCATCTACTTCCAAAAGTACTTTCTTTTGACTCACAGGATGTACAAAGTGAAGTCTCATCGCGTGAAGTCCCATGCGACCACCTTTTTTACCGTAGCGTTCGTCACCTACTATGGCGTTACCCATCCATGCTATGTGGGCACGGATTTGATGTTGTCTGCCTGTTTCTATGCGTACTTCTAGCAAGGAACGCTTCTCATTACTCTCTAAGGTTTTGTAGTGGGTGATGGCAGGTTTGGCGTGTTTGTGAGAGCCAACATGCATACGGTACTCTTTTTCGTCAAGTCTGAGAGGTTGGCTGATGGTGTCGGCTTCTGTTTTGGGTGTGCCTTCTACCACGGCTAAGTAAGTTTTTTCTGTCACGTTCCACTTGTCCATCACAGCTTCACGTACTTCTTTAGACGTAGCAAAAAGCAAGATGCCTGAGGTGTCACGGTCTAGTCTGTGTACTGGCCAGAGTTGTACTCTCTCTTTGCCTCGTGTGAGTTGTGTACGTAATAAGGCTAGGGCATGGTTCTTGGTCTCTTTTACTGTTCCTACTGAGAGCAGTCCTGCTGGCTTGTTGATGGCTATGAGGTCTTTGTCTTGGTGGATGATGTCTAGTTTGACATGTTGTGGTGAAGTGTGATGTCCTGCACGCTGTGCCATGCCCACACTCACTACATCATCGGGTACGACGATGTAGTCATGCTTGGTTTGTACTTGATTGTTAACAAATATAGATGAGCCTTGCAAACGTTGTTTAACAGTCTTTTTAGACCAGCCACCATTTGTAGCTAGTGTTTCAAAGAGAAAGGGGAGGAGTTTGCTTCGGGTAGTGACTTTGTATTGTTGTGCCATGTGTTGTTTGCCTTGCGTAATATTATGGGTATTATATCTTATTTTAAGTATCATAACTTACTAAAGTTTTAGGAGCAAAGAATGCGTATGATTTTCATCATTATAACAGTGACACTATGGCTTAATGCTTGGCAATTTATGGGCTTTGGTACCCAAACTACAGAAAAAAAAGTAGAGATACGTACCGTACTCCCCATGGATGTTGAGTATGAAAAGATAGAAGCACGCTCTATCCTCAATGCCATACGTGAAGAGATGGGGATGAATACACTACTTCAAAATGACCTACTAAACCTTGCAGCACAAGGGCATGCAGACTACCTTGTTGCAAACAACGAGTCTTCACATTATGAAGTAGAGGGGCATAAAAAGTTCATAGGGATAAAGCCAGTGGATCGTACTTTGTATGCCAATTATACCTCTATGCATGTAAGTGAAAATCTCTCTACAAAAACCTACAGCGCTAAAAGTTCTATAGATAGTCTTTTTTCTGCCATATACCATAGGTTTGGTTTTTTGTCACCTAGCATAGACAGCATAGGAGTAGGGGTGAGCCAAGAAAAAGCCAAAACCTCTAACGCTGCTTTTGTCTATGTCATGGGAAACTCTGCTATGGAGAGGCTCTGTCACGATAAAAGCTTTTCAGGCTCAGGTAAGTACTACTATAAGCTATGCAAAGACGAAAGCCATCTCATCGGTGAAAAAGCATTTACAAAAGCACAAAACAGTAACAAAATCTATAACCCAAAAATAGTCTTTTACCCTTATGATGGACAAACAGAAGTGCCACCTGTATTTTACGATGAAAGCCCAGACCCTTTACCAGAGCATGAAGTGAGTGGTTTTCCTGTGAGTGTAGAGTTTAATGACTACTACTTTAAAAAAATAGAACTGCTTTCATTCAAACTCTTTAAAGGTGAGCATGAAGTAACAGATGTGTTACTCATGGCCAAAGACAACGACCCACATGGGCGTTTTACGCAGATGCAGTTTGCCTTGTTTCCTCTCAAGCGTTTAGAGTATGACAGTCAGTATAAAGTAGAACTCTCCTACAAAACAAAAGGGAAAGTCTACAGCTATGCTTGGGCATTTTCCACACAAAAACATACAGAAGAACTTCACATCATAGAAGCTAAGAAAGCTAAAATACATCTAGCCAAAGGCAAGAGCCACATACTCTACTTCCCACCACATGATGCACATGATTTACTAAAAAGTATGCAGTTTCCTGCGAGTGTTAACATTAGATTTGTAGACCATAACACCTTAGAACTCACGGTTATGGATGATGATTTGGATGATTTTCATATAAAGAGTAAAACGAGAAATATTCATCTGATTATGGAGTAGTCTATGGGTATTGTTTGTTACACTATTTTTATCCCATCACCATATCTTCAAGTTTCTGATATAATTAATAAAAAACGAAAAGTCTTGTATAGTCTAGCTATAACGGAAAGATAATTCTATCATATAAATCATAATCTGCATATAAATGCTCCACCACGGCACGGTAATTCAAGATTAACAATTATTTAATATTAAGTAGTATTAAACCACCAACTAAACATATTAATTTATGCTATAATACTACATGAAAAAAAGAGATGCAAGAACACTAAAAGTAGAAGTACAGCAAGAGTTGAGATACCAAATAATACGCTTGCGTAAAAA
>Ga0256840_1001045_pt1 | contig 26952 bp, 24 predicted proteins | sample 355202metaG_FD_185969 | JGI IMG/M metagenome (GOLD analysis project Ga0256840, IMG submission 185969) | Hydrothermal vent microbial communities from Mid Atlantic Ridge, Atlantic Ocean - 355-202 | ecosystem: Environmental > Aquatic > Marine > Hydrothermal vents | place: Atlantic Ocean: Mid... | reverse complement strand
AAAGGTACTGGTATTGCACTTGATGAAATAGATATACTCCAACAATTGGCATATGAAGACTAGACTTATAGTCATTGCTATACTGTTACTCATACTGACAGTACTATTATCAAGAAATGATGAGCGTATCACTAATACGCTTTTGGGTGCGATAAATCCTATCAAGCAAAGCTACCAACACTTTACTAAAAACTTAGAAGATAAAAGTAGTAGTTATATTTTTCAAAAAGAGTCGATAGAGAAACTTTCTCATGAAAATAGGATACTTAGAAAACGCTTATTAGAACAGATGCACTATGTGAAACAAGTTAAAGACATATATAAAGTACTTCCTGACTTAAGCCGTTTGGCTGTTCCTTCTATTTCTATTATCGAGACAATTTCTTATGTGAAGTTAAATAGTTTTTCTCAAGTTATACTCACAAAACCCAAAGGTTTAGTTGAGGACAAATTGTATGGAATAATACAAGGACGCGTTGTTGCAGGTACTGCACGTGTACAGCATAACCAACTCTATGGCTATCTTACATCGGATAGTAAGTGTAGGTTTTCTGTATTTATAGGGGATACAAAAGCACCAGGTATTGCCTTAGGTCATGAAAAAAATGAAATGATTGTAAAGTTTATACCCAAATGGCACAATGTACAAGTGGGTGAAAAAGTCATAACCTCAGGACTTGATAACATATTTTTTGCCAATATCCCTGTAGGTATTGTTGCAAAAGTTGAAATACAAAACTCTTATACGGTTGCCTATATCAAAACATATAGTGATATTTTTCACCCTAAAACATTTTTTCTTATTAATGATGCAAAGGCAACATTAACAGAAGGCTTTGATAGTACTAAAACTAATTTAGTCTCAAAGTATTATGACTCTTTTGTTCATACCAAAGAAAACAATGTAAGTATAGCGATGAAAGTGTTCGATTTAAATATAACCGTTCCTGTAGTTTCGAGTATTCCTCAGAGAATAGACCAGACACAGGAAGATCTTATAGAACCTGAAGTGCAGGAAGAAAATATTGTAATAGAAAAGCCAAAAGAAAAAGTGAAAAAACGTAAGCGTAAACGTAAACAAAAGACAACAACACTTGACCTTTTTTAAAGCATGATTTTATAAATATTAATCCCTAATTTTAAGGGCATTCTATGCCTATATTCTGTATAATATCAAACTAAAAACCAAGGGTATCTCTTTATGCCAAAACGCAACGACATCAAAACTATTTTACTTATCGGTTCGGGCCCAATTGTTATTGGACAAGCCTGTGAATTTGACTATTCTGGTACACAAGCAGCCAAAACACTTAAAGAACTAGGCTACAGAGTAGTACTCATTAACTCTAACCCTGCGACTATTATGACAGACCCAGAGTTTGCAGATAGAACATATATCGAACCTATCACACCTGAGATTATCTCACAAATTATCCAACAAGAAAAGGTGGATGCCATCCTACCAACCATGGGTGGACAAACTGCACTAAATGTGGCTATGGATATGCATGATGCAGGTATGCTAAAAGGCATAGAATTCCTTGGAGCTAACCCTGCAGCTATAAAAAAAGGTGAAGACCGTCAAGAATTCAAAGAAGCCATGCTCAAAATTGGTATGGATTTACCTATCTCTCAATATGCATACAACATGGATGAAGCACTTGATGCTGCTAAAAATATTGGGTTCCCGCTAATTATACGTGCATCTTTTACCATGGCTGGTGGTGGATCTGGCGTTGCATACAATATGGACGAGTACAAAGAAATCGTGGGGGGTGGACTAGAAGCCTCTCCTATCTCTGAAATTCTTATAGAAGAGTCTCTACTTGGTTGGAAAGAGTATGAGATGGAAGTCATACGTGACAGAAAAGATAACTGTATCATCATCTGCTCTATAGAAAACTTTGATCCTATGGGTGTGCATACTGGAGACAGTATCACTATTGCTCCTGCACTTACACTTACAGATAAAGAATACCAAAACATGAGAGATGCCTCTTTCAAAATCTTACGTGAAGTAGGTGTTGATACGGGTGGATCTAACGTACAGTTTTCTATTAACCCAGACACAGGACGTATGATTGTCATTGAGATGAACCCTAGAGTGAGTCGTTCATCGGCATTGGCTTCTAAGGCTACAGGTTATCCTATCGCTAAAGTGGCAACACTTCTTGCTGTTGGCTTTACACTTGATGAAATTACCAATGACATTACAGGGACACCTGCATCATTTGAGCCAGTCATTGACTACATTGTTACAAAACTTCCTAGGTTTACTTTTGAGAAATTCCCTATGGCAAATTCTACACTTACTACGGCTATGAAGTCTGTAGGTGAATCGATGGCTATTGGCCGTACGTTTAAAGAATCTTTTCAAAAAGCATTGTGTTCACTTGAGACTGGACTCATAGGATTTAATCCTATTAAGTGTGATGGTGAAGAGCTTGTTCGTGAGATACGCCGTCCCAATGAGAGTCGTATGCTCTACGTTTTTGAAGCGTTAAGACGGGGTATGACTGTTGATGCCATCTTTGACCTTTGTAAAATCGACCGATGGTTCCTATACCAACTAGAAGAACTTGCATTGGTTGAAAAAGAGATGGACATTGGGCTACTCTCAGACGCAAGCAGACTACGTGCAGTCAAAGCAGATGGTTTTTCTGACCTTATGATAGCACAAGTCATTAACAAAAAAGAGGGACTTACCCTTTCTGAAAATGATATCTATAATGCAAGAGAAAAAGTAGGTGTTGCACTTGAATATAACGAAGTAGATACGTGTGCTGCAGAGTTCAAAGCACTAACACCTTACCTTTACTCAACGACAAACATTACAAAAATTCCTGCTTCAGCCACTTCGACAAGCTCAGTGACCGAGTCGGTGTCTAAGCATGTCGAAGACAAAAAAGTTTTAGTAATTGGTGGTGGACCTAACCGTATTGGTCAGGGGATTGAGTTTGACTACTGTTGTGTACATGCTGCCTTTGCCCTTGAAGACATGGGTGTAAAATCTATTATGTATAACTGTAACCCCGAGACGGTTTCTACAGATTATGATACATCAGACATCCTATACTTTGAACCAATCGACTTTGAACATGTTAGAAATGTCATTGAGCGTGAAAAGCCAGATGGTGTCATCGTTCACTTTGGTGGACAAACACCTCTAAAACTAGCAAAAGACTTGACTGCCATTGGTGCGAAGATTTCAGGAACATCTGCAAAAGTGATAGACCTCGCAGAAGATAGAGAACTCTTTTCAGACTTTATCAACAAACTAGGACTGAAGCAACCAGAAAATGGTACTGTATTTGAAAAAGACAAAGCGCTTGTAGTGGCTAACCGTATAGGTTACCCTGTGCTTGTTCGTCCTTCATTTGTACTTGGTGGACGTGGTATGAAAACAGTTTACTCAGATGATGAACTGAACCAATATATGGATGAAGCCGTAGCCGTTTCCAACGATGCACCTGTACTCATCGACAAGTTCTTAGACAATGCCATAGAACTTGATGTAGATGCTATTTGTGATGGTACTGATGTGTACATAGGTTCAGTGATGCAACACATTGAAGAAGCAGGTATTCACTCTGGTGACTCAGCTTGTTCTCTCCCCCCTGTAAGCATCTCTGCACAGTTACAAGAAGAAGTGAAAGAACAAACTGCAGCTATTGCCCTTGGGCTTGGTGTGGTTGGTCTTATGAACATTCAGTATGCTATCCATAAAGGTGAAATTTACCTTATAGAAGTAAACCCTAGAGCATCTAGAACGGTACCATTTGTAAGTAAAGCTACAGGTGTACCGCTTGCTAAAGTAGCCACAAGAGTGATGATACAAGGTGATTTAAAAGAAGCACTTAAATTTTATGATACATTTAACGTGGTAAATTTTGATAAAAAAATCATGGAACCTGTACTTAAAAACCATGTGGCTGTAAAAGAAGCCGTATTCCCTTTCAACAAACTTCCAGGTTCTGACCTTATCTTAGGGCCTGAGATGAAGTCTACAGGTGAAGTCATGGGTATTAGTCATAACTTTGGTATGAGTTTTGCCAAAGCACAGTTTGCTTCTAAAAACGACATACCATTAGAAGGTAAAGTGTTCCTTTCTCTTACTGAAGCAGACAAACCTCATGCAGGGGAAGTCGCTAAAATGTTTACAAACCTTGGTTTTGAAATAGTAGCGACTTCAGGCACTCATGCCGCACTAGAAGCAGCAAATGTACCTTCTACAAAAGTACTTAAAATCTCTGAAGGTCGTCCAAACATTGATGACATGATTAAAAATGAAGAAATAGCCATTGCCATTAACACTTCAGACAATGCAGGAAGTAAAACAGATGCGAGAACCATTAGACAATCTGTACTTTCAAACCATGTGGCCTACTTTACTACGATAGCAGCAGCAAAAGCAACTGCTATGGCGATTAAAGAACTTAAAGCAACCAATGGAAAACTTGCTCCTAAGGCCCTACAAGATTACCTCAAATAGCCTAATACACATCAAATACACAGTGTAAATGATAAGATTTACTTATTAAGGAATCTTATCATGTTTAAACTACTTTTTCTTCCATTCTTCTCTCTCTTATTCATCGGCTGTGCTAATACCTCTTTAACCCCTCTCTCAAATGCTACAGCAGGAAACTACAGTGGTCAAGCGAAAATACTCATAGCTGTAGATGGTACAGATGACAGAATGGTACGGCATATAGAAATCATGACAAAAGAAGAACCTGAGGGCTTTGAGGTCTATTTTCATGAAAATAAAATAGGTGAAGGCTTCATCGCTGTTACTCTCCCTACACCAAGTACGGAAGTCTACTTATCAGAGTATTCGCTTACAGGAATGTATGGCTGTAGTAGAGGAAAAGAAGGTTATGGCTATGGGAATAAAGTAATTCCCAAAATTATAAATGCAAAGAGCTATTTCTTAGGGACTATTAATACCAGTATGAACTCTATGTATAAAGAGATGCCTAAAGAGCTCATAAATGAAGCAAAAAATACATACAACTATACGCCACGGGGTACAGATATAGAAGGAAAATCAACCTTTAAGTCCAATATTAAGCTATAATACTGAGATAAAATATAAGGTGTAACTATGCGTGTTGTGATTTTCTTTACGATATTTCTTTTACTCTTTTTCTCTCTACATTATCTCTTTTACTCAAGGGTGATAAAAAAACTTTTAGTATCAGAGGGACTTAAACGTATTTTTACAATAGGCTTAGGTCTCAACTTTATTTTCAACATTCTCTATGTCATAGGTAGATACACCGATATCATTCCTAACACTTTTTACTACCTCTTCTCTCTATCCATTGGAATCACACTAGTAATATTCCTCTATCTTATGCTACATGAAGTGTTACATCTTTTTCATAAAACACTTAAAAATGTTGATATTAAAAAAAGAGAATTCATCAAAAAAAGTGCTGATGGTACGATGCTTGCACTTTCTACTTCATATGTGACAGCAGGAGCATATGAAGGGATGAAAGAGCCAGTAGTCAATGTGGTAAAGTTTAATACCTTTGACTTTTCTATCGTACAAATATCTGATCTACACATAGGTGGTCTTATAGATAGAGCTTTTGTCAAAGCATCAGTACAAAAGATCAATGCACTTAAACCTGACATAGTTTGTATTACAGGTGATCTGATAGACACGGCACTTGATGGCATTAAAGAAACGGTACTTGAGCTTACACAAATAGAGTCAACGTACGGCATTTATTATATCTTAGGTAACCATGAATATTTTCATGGCCCAATGGAGATCATAGAATTCATTAAAAACACCAACATTACCCTATTACTCAATGAAAATATTCAAATAGATGTACTCAAACTTAACATAGTGGGGGTTACTGACCGTATAGGCTACCGAACGAATATTTTAGTACCAGACATAGATAAAGCATTTAAAGGCTGTCAAGATGGCTACCAGACTATCTTACTTGCACATCAGCCAAAGTTTGTTGAAGAGTTAGGTGAGTACCAACCGGAACTTGTACTCTCTGGTCATACGCATGGTGGCCAGATATGGCCATTTGAGTACCTTGTACGACTACAACAACCCTATATAAAAGGGCTACATAAACTACCAAATGGTGGCCATATCTACGTCAACTCTGGCATAGGTTTTTGGGGTCCCCCTATGCGTTTAGATTCACAAGCAGAGATTGCCTACATTGTTTAGGTATAATAAGTAAAAAAGAAAATATTATGACTATAAGAATTAAAATTCAATACAGTGAGGCACTAAATGTCGAATCGTAAAAAAGAAGACCACATAGCCCTTTTTATAGACTGTGACAACATTTCACATCGTTCTATAGAAGGTATCATCAATGAACTGAGTAAATATGGTATCGTAAACATACGCCAAGCCTATGGTAACTGGACAAAAGACAACCTCAAGAACTGGGAAGATAAACTTTTAGAGTTTGCCATCAAACCCATACAGCAGTTCGACTACTCTAAAAATAAAAATGCTACAGATATACTTATGACCATAGATGCCATAGACCTACTACACACCAAAGACATAGATGCCTTTGCCTTTGCTACGTCTGACTCTGACTTCACCCCTGTGGTGATGCGTGTACAAGCAGAAGGCATAAAAGTCTTTGGCTTTGGTGAGAAAAAAACACCCAAACCTTTTATGGCTGCGTGTTCACAGTTTATTTTCACAGAAAAATTGATGAGTAACTACACAGCCCAAGAAGATAACGAAAGCGTGACCACAAGACAAGCCTTAGTAAGAAAGTCTGGAAAAGAGATGCGTCAAGATACATGGCTTGTAAATGTACTTCGAACGGCAGTAGAGCAAACTATGGATGAAAACGGATGGGCAAACCTAGCTGGCATTGGACAGTATATTAACAACTCTACTTCATTTTCACCCATAAACTTCGGCTATAAGAAGCTCTCTAATCTCATAGAAGAGATAGATCTCTTTAAAATCTATATAGATGAAGATACTAAAATCATGAGTATCAAAGACAAACGACTAGGCAATGATAAGAGGTTTTAAACCTCTTCTACTTTTTTCTTAGGTTTTTTTTCTTTCACTTCTGGTTCTACAAACTCACCCTTAACTAGCCCTGCTTCATGTAAAAACTGTGAAGGCTTGTAGTCTATCTTTTTGACTCTATCAAACTTTGCTAGAGAAAGGTAAAGTCTATCTTTAGCTCTTGTCACAGCCACATAAAAGAGTCTACGCTCTTCTTCTATGCTTGACATCATCTTTCTGTTTGGAAAACGTCCATCAACGAGGTCTATGACATACACTTCGGGAAACTCTAGTCCTTTAGAAGCATGAACGGTAAGTAAATTTACACCCTCACCTTCACTCAGTTCATTTCCACCAAGTACCATGGCATTGACAAAGCGTCTTAGCTCTTTGTATTGACGAGAGAGGTCAAGTAATAGTCTTGCTTTTCTCTCTATACGTTCTTTAGCCTGCTTTTTTTTCTCTTCGTCTACTTCTCCTGTCTTCAAACGTCCACGCTGTGTTGAAAGAAGTTCTACTATGCCTGTGTAAAGTTTAGACTGTATGGCAGCTTTTAAAATGTCAGAGGGCTTTTCTAAGGTATGGATGTCACGCATAAGTGTGTAAAACTCTTTAAAAAATGTCACCCCATCTGAGGTCAGTTTAGGGTGTTTTAAGAGGGCATGGTTATAGATGGATGCTTCTAAGTTCAGCGACTTAAAGCGTGCTGCAGAACCTATCTCATGGTCATCATCAAAGAGTCCTAGTTGTACATTTCTGTTTGGGTTTAGTTTTGGGAGGTCGTGTACTTTAGGGTACAAAACACCTTGCATAAAACGCCCCTCACCAAAGTGTAAGAAACACTGAAAAAATTCTTTAGATAAAGCAGAGCCAACACCACGAGCATACTCAAACACATGGATAAACGCCATCATATCTTTAGGGTTCACAAGCAAAGACATGAGGTCAAGTAAAAACTTTATCTCCTTGGCATCAAAAAAGCTAGTACCACCTTTTCGTTTACATGGTATACCGTACTCACGTAGACTCGCTTCCACACCATCAGCAGAAGAGTTGTTACGAAAGATAACCGCTATCTGGTCGTTGGGTACATTTGTTTTCTTTATGCCTTGTGCTATGGACTGATACTGTTCAAAAAGATCATTATACATCAAAAGTTTAGGTGGGTATGCTTTTACATCACGACCGACTTCAAGTTTTTTGGGGTAGATACGTTCGTTACGTTCTATGACCCTGTTTGCCAAAGACAAGATGGGTGCAGTGGAGCGGTAGTTTGTCTTGAGCGTAAACACCTCTGCATCACTATAACGCTTCGAGTACGTTGCTATGTTCTCAATGTTTGCACCGTTAAAGGCGTAGATACTCTGGTCATAGTCACCCACACAAAACAAAGACTTAGGCTTGAGAGTGTCTATAAGTTTAGACTGAAGGGTGTTTGTATCTTGGTACTCATCTACCAGGACTTCGGTAAAAGGGATGGTATTTGTGTCTAGGTGTGTGTTCATGCGTAACAAAAGGTCATTAAAAGAGGCAAAACCATACTCTATCTTTTCTTTTTCAAACTCATGGGTGATGTCTAGATAAACATCCATCACGCTCTCATGGTCTGGATACTTCTCTAAAAACCATATATCAAAGGTCTCCAAAGATGCATTTTGATACAGCGAATACTGCTCGTACATATGTGTAGCAGAAAAAGGCTGCATAGAGAGGTTCATACGCTCAAAGTTACGCTTTTCGTAGATGCTTCTAAAAAGCGTTTTGAGTTCTGAGGGTTGCTTGAGTGCTAGGTTTGGGTAAATTTCTTTAAGCCAACGGTAACTCACTGCATGAAAAGTGCCAGATTCTATCTTGTTCACCACTTTTTTTGGAAAGTAGCGTTGAAGACGGGCTATCATCTCTCCTGCCGCTTTGTTTGTAAAGGTGAGTAAAAGTATAGAAGATGGCTCTACACCTGTGTGCAACAAGTGGGCTATACGCCCTACGATGGTAGACGTTTTTCCAGTCCCAGCTGAAGCTATAATAAGGTTATGACCTAAAGGTGCCGTAGCAGCAGAAAGCTGCTCGTCATTGAGAGCGTTAAGGGGCAACTAGTTTAGCCCTAAAAGATAGTATGTATTTTTACCATGTACTTGTTTGAGTTCTAGTTTGTATTTATCTGCCCAGTGTTGTACTAAGTCTATAAAGGCAGAAAGATTGTCTGCACTCACGTCCTCGTTACATTTAATTTTCAGATGATTTTCAGAGTTAGACATCGCTATGAAACCTTTTTCAACAGCTAAGGCATCGTTAAAAGAAGGAATGTGTGGAGAAAATTTCTCAAACCCCTCGGTATTGTCAATGATGTCGTTCATTTGTTTGAGTGTTTGTTCTGTTTTACTGTAACCAAGTTGAGCCAAAAGTGCTTCAGGAGTAAGGTCTAAATGCATGAGTATCCTAGTAATTATTTAAGAATTTATTGTAGCAAATTTTTGATTAGGCTTTACCCTTGTTTCCACCCTTTAGTGTAACTGACACACAGAAATAAACCCTTGTTTTTCTAGACCTGAGACTGTGAAACTACCTCTCGAAACCCAACTATGTCAAGTCAATTTGGTGATTGTATATTCTCATATGCATTCCCATTGAAGACGGATGGGAACGAGAAAGAATGAAGACATAAAAGATACATAGCGTTACCGTTACTAATCCTTTTTTAACACAGCATCTACTGTATATCGCCAACCATGCATGGTAATATTGCTAGTAAAGCCATAAGTATCAAGCTTACTTTGTAATGCCTCTGGTGTAAAAAAGTTACCTGGTTCTCCAAGTAACTTTTCACCTCTACAGATACTTTTACCCATAAATGTACTCACATCAAAATCATAGATAAATAATTGCCCACCATTTTTTATCACTCGGACACACTCACTTAACGCTGCATCTACATCTCTAAAATGGTGTAAAGACTCACCCATCATAGCTGCATCAAAACTATTATCATCAAAGGGAAGTGCTTCGGCTGTTGCAATATGTGTTTGTATATAGTTATGTGCATACTTCATCATCCCTTTTGAGGGGTCTACAGCTACATAGTTCACATCTTCTCTGCATTTATATCCAAATTCACAAAGCATCCCTGTACCTGCACCGATGTCTAATACGTTTGCTTTTGTTGGTAAAGTTAAAATAAATTCACAATGGGAAGTACGTACAGCGTTAGGGTAAACAAGTGAACCAAAAGTTTTAAAGACAATGCCAAGATGATTAAAGGGTATCATAATAAAATATTCCTATGACTTTTTTATTATTATACCTGAAAGAGTACACTCTAGCATGGGAGTGTACTCTAAGTTTATTATGAAATCTCTACCTTTATCTCATCATCTAGCACATCAAAACTTACATTTGAACCTTCAGCTACCTTGTCTTCCAAGATAAGCTCAGCAAGCCTGTCTTCTACCACTTCGTACAATGCACGTTTAAGTGGTCTTGCACCATATACTGGGTCAAACCCTGCTTCAGCTATGTATGCTTTAGCATTGTGTGTTAATGTGATAGAAATGTCACGTTCAGAAAGCTTTCTTTGTATATCTGTAAACATGATGTCCACGATACGTGTAATAGCTTCTAAATCCAATGGGTTAAAGATGACTTGTTCATCTAAACGGTTTAAGAACTCTGGTTTGAAGTTACGTTTGAGTTCTTCATTTACTGCAACTCTACGTTCTTCTTTGTCACTTATTTCCATTATCTTGTCCGACGCTATGTTTGATGTCATGATGATAATGGTATTTTTAAAGTCTACTGTGACACCCTTGTTGTCTGTCAAACGTCCGTCATCTAGTACTTGCAAGAGTGTATTAAACACATCAGGGTGTGCTTTTTCTATCTCATCAAAAAGCACTACTGAATATGGTTTACGACGCACTGCTTCTGTAAGTTGTCCACCTTCATCATAGCCCACATACCCTGGAGGAGCTCCTACTAGTCTACTTGCAGCATGTTTCTCCATATACTCAGACATGTCTATACGGATTAGTGCTTTTTCAGTGTCGAACAAGAACTTCGCTAAGGTTTTGGCTACTTGGGTTTTACCTACACCTGTTGGTCCCAGGAACATAAAACTACCAATAGGTCTATTGGTATCACTAAGCCCTGCTTTGTTACGTTTGATGGCACGAGCTACGGCCTTAAGTGCTTCATCTTGTCCTACAACTTCTTCACGTAAGATACTTTCAATGGCTAAAATTTTCTCTTTTTCACCTTGAAGCATTTTTGAGACTGAAATTCCTGTCCAACGACTCACTATGCTCGCTATCATCTCTTCATCGACTGAGTTTTTGAGAAGTGTACCATTTTTCATCATCTCAGTCCATTTGTCTTTTATTTCGGCTAATTTCGTCTCTTCAGCAGGTATCTGACCATACTCTATCTCTGCTGCTTTGTTGAAGTCACCTTCACGTTTTACATGTTCAGCCTGTGTTTTTAGAGAGTCTATAGTCGATTTTATTGTTGCTATTTCATCAAAAACATGTTTTTCATTGTCAAACTGACTTTGTAGTGCCATACGTTTCTCTTCAAGGTCTGCTATCTCTTTTTCTATCTCTTCGAGTCGTGAAGTATTTTTCTCAGTCACTTCCATCTTGAGTGCTTCACGTTCTACTTGTAAAGTACTTATCTCACGTTTTGCTTTGGCTAAATCTTTTGGCTCAGACTCAATCTGCATTTTTAGTTCAGCTGCTGCTTCATCTATAAGGTCTATAGCTTTATCTGGTAAAAACCTATCGGTTATATAACGGTCAGATAACTTAGCTGCAGCGATGAGTGCGGCATCTGTGATATTTACGTTGTGGTGGGCTTCAAGCTTATCTTTGATACCTCTAAGAATTTGCAGGGCTTCGTTGATACTAGGCTCATCTACTTTAACAGGCTGAAAACGGCGTTGTAATGCTGTGTCTTTTTCAAAATACTTTCTATACTCTTTGAGTGTCGTAGCCCCTATAGTATGTAACTCACCACGAGCAAGAGCTGGTTTTAAGATGTTTGCAGCGTCATTTCCACCCTCAGATGCTCCTGCACCTACAATGGTATGAATCTCATCTATAAACAAGATGATATTGGCTGACTCTTTTACTTCATCGATGACAGACTTTAGTCTGTCTTCAAACTCACCTCTATACTTTGCTCCAGCTATGAGTCTGTTCATATCTAAGCTCATAACACGCATATTTTGTAAACTAAGAGGGACTTCTTTGTTTACTATACGCTGTGCAAGTCCTTCGACTATGGCAGTTTTACCCGTACCTGGTTCACCTATGAGTATAGGGTTGTTTTTGGTTTTACGTATGAGGATTTGCATCATACGTTGTACTTCTTCATCACGTCCTATGACAGGGTCAAGCTTGCCATCTAAGGCTTTTTGGTTTAGGTCATCTGTATACTGTGCAAGTGCTTCAAGTGTTTCATCTCCAGACTGAGAGTCTATCTGCTTACCACCTCTTATGCTCTCTAAAGTCTTTTTGAACTCAGAGATATCCACATATTTACCCATAGTGTCTTTGATGAATCCCTCATCAGCATTTGCAAGTAACCATGCATCAACTGCAAGATAGTGGTCACCATTAGAAGTCATGACACCTTCTGCATTTTGCAAGGTTCTTACAAGGTTTTGTCCTAGTTTTATGCTCTCTTTTGTCACAGTAGAGACAGTTGGTAATTTGTTAGCAATGCTTTTTGTTTCTAACTCTATAGCAGCTTTATCTACATTCATCTTGTTGAGTGCTTGGTGTAAAATGCTTCCAGAGTTAGTCAGTAACGCCCACAATAAATGTACAGGCTCTACTTCTTGATTTTTATTATGTAATGCAAGCGATACGCCAGACTCAATAGTGCCTTGCATCTGGTTGGTTAATTTTTCTAAGATATTCATGGAATACCTCCTTTATGTGTCAAATTCTAGGGTTATTATACAACATTGAGTCACTTGTTGTCAAGTTTATTTAGTATTTTTTATAAATGATGCTTTTAAAAGTATTTATACTTTAAATTAAATTTACGATACTATACATTATGAATTATACAATATCCCAAGAATTTATACCCATTATTGATGCTATAGAAACGCATCTAATAGGGAAAAGAGAAACCATAGCACTCAGCATTGCTACATTTTTTGCAGGAGGTCATCTACTTTTAGAAGATATACCTGGTGTGGGTAAAACCACTTTAGCAAAACAGTTGTCACACGTCCTAGGTCTTGATTTTGGGCGAATACAGTTTACATCCGATATGTTACCTACAGATATATTAGGTGTGAACTATTACAATCAAAAAGAAGGAAGTTTTGTATTCAAAAAGGGACCTATCTTTAGCTCTTTTTTGCTCGCAGATGAGATAAACCGATCTATGCCCAAAACACAGTCTGCATTACTTCAGGCGATGGAAGAAGGAGTAGTTACCATTGATGCTGTTGCTTATACTCTTCCTAAACCTTTTTTTGTCATTGGTACACAAAATCCACATGAAGAAGTAGGTACATTTCCTTTACCAAATTCCCAACTCGATAGATTTATGTGTTCTTTTGGTATTGGGTATCCTGATAAGGAGTCAGAACGTACTATCCTTAAAGGCGTAACAGACCATACATGTAAAGAGACACAAGTACTTCTCACGAATAATCAAATTGAACATTACTTTAAACAAGCATCTGAAGTCTCCTTAAGCGATGCTCTGCTAGACTTTTTACAAGACATTATAGCCTTTACACGCGAATCTGGTAAATTTGAGTATGGACTTTCAACACGTGGTGCATTAGCACTTACTGCAATGGTAAAATCTTGGGCGATGCTCCAAGGACGTCGTTTTGTTACGCCTGATGATGTACAGCTAATTACCCCATTTGTCTGTGCACATAGACTGGTATTTAAAGAAGGTATCACGACTTCAAAGAGACTAGACATTGAAATCTTTTCACACGTTCATTCAGATACATAGGCGTATTAAACAACACGCTACGACCTATTCTCTTGTGGTTGTGATACTGCTTTTTGGGCTTTTTATGGAAGCGTATATGCATGACTTTAACCTTGTATATATTACCCTCTTTTTTGTCTTTTCTCTCGCTTTCTCAGCAGGCCCTTTGGGTATACTAAACTTAGGTCAATTACAGGCACAGTTTAAGCCCTCTGGACGATTTTTTGTCCATACCACATCAAGTATATTAGTTAATATTAAAAATGTCTCTTCAATCTCCTCATGGTCTATTATTTTGTATGGAGATACTGAATCTACAGCTATACCTTCAATAAAACCAGAAAGTTCAATCATTTGTTCTCTTGCATATACTCCTTCAAAAAGGGGTAAATTTAGTTATGGGCAATGTTATTTAGAAAGTAAATATCCTCTCTCTACAGCACGTCTTACACTTTCAATAGATGATACTTATAATGGTATTGTATACCCAAAACCTAAAGGTAAAAATCTTGAAGCTTTTTTAGAAGAAGAAGAAACCTACTATGGGGAAGAAAAAGAGTTTAACGGATTGCGTGCCTATGATGGTTCTCAACGTCTATCACACATACATTGGGCATCTGTAGCCAAGGGTGAGATGTCTGTAAAAACTTTCATTAAAGAGACACATACGCCTAACTTGGTGTTTGATTTTACTAAAGCAGGTACTGGCGATGAAGCACGTCTTTCTCAACTTTGTTTATGGGTATTGGAGTGCGAAAAAAAGAAGCTACCTTTTAGTCTCAAATTACCTAAAGTTACACTTCATTCAAATAAGGAGAGTATAGATGAAATTCTTACAGTCCTTGCACTTTACTAGAATGACAGAACTCAAAGTATTAGATATGGCGTATATTGTAGTACTTGTACCGCTTGTTCTTATGCTAAAAATACCTATGATAGTATTTACAGTCATTGTGATTGCCTTACTTTTTTTTAAAAATGAACCTGCGGGTAATTTCCTCATCTTTTTTGTTTTTAGCTTAGGTATCTTGGCACTTTATCTCTCACTCTATGGTGCCTTTAGTTTTACGGGTCTCTCACGACTTAAACTCTTTTTAGAACTTTTGGTTTATATACTTATTATCGTGGTTTCTATGCAAAGATTGACACAAAATATTAATTTTTATTTACTCATATCACCCTTTTTATTTTTAGCACTTTCACTTTTTTTCTATCATGGTATCACTATGCTTTCTTATGTAATATTTGAAATATTTTTTTTACTTTGGATGATACTTACACATCGTATGGAAGGTAATATGGTACAGGGGTTTCGTGCTTCCATGGTCATGTTTATGTACTCTCTTCCTTGGGTCGTGGTGCTGTTTATCTTTTTTCCTCGTATCTCCTTTGAACATGCTAGTTATGGGTTTAAGGGGGAGAACATCAAACGTATGGGGCATGATGGTACGATGTACTTAGATGGTAATGCGCTACTTGTTCCCTCCGACCGCATAGTGATGGAGGTAGGTTTTGATGAGCAAATCCCTCCTGTAAACACACTTTACTTTAGAGGCAGTGTTCTGTATGTGGACAAAAAAGACCATTGGGAAGCTTTACCTACCTATGTCAAACGTGAAAACCAAGTCTACTACCCCACTCAAGGCAAAGAGGTCGCCTATAAAGTGACACTCTACCCCACAAACAAAAAATGGCTATATCTTTTAGATATGCCAAAACGTTCAGTAGAAAACGCCATGCTAGACCCTGATCTTATATCTACAGTGGAGAAGAACATAGAAGAGCCTGTGCATTATGCTGTGGTGTCTTCACTTAGCCCCTCTTATGTTCAAACACTCGATGATGTCACCTACAAGGCTGCAACCTCAGTGGATACACTACAAAACCCACAAAGCTACGAGCAAGCACAAGACATACTAAAAGAGAGTAACTCCACTAAAGACAGGATAAATAAACTCATGACTTTCTTTAAAGCACAGTCTCTTACCTATACGCTCAAACCAGATGCACTTGACACAAACCGTAGTACAGACTCTTTTTTGTTCGATAAAAAATGTGGCTACTGTGTACACTTTGCTTCTTCCTTTGTGACTATGGCTCGTATGCTTGGCATACCCGCACGCATCGTCACTGGCTACAAGTCTGACAAATCTGAAAGTCTCAAAAACTACCTTGCCATAAAAGAAAAAGATGCCCATGCATGGGCAGAACTCTACATAGATGGTAAATGGGTACGATACGAGACCACTTCTACAGCTAGTAGCATAGACTTTGGTAGCATAGCCCAAGCAAATGCAGCGAAAAAGCAAGAGCGTAAGCACCCCTTAGTACAAAAAATAAACCTCTACCTCATGTACACCAAGTACCAGATAGAAACATGGATACTCTACTACTCTCACGTAAGACAACTTCAACTACTTGAGTATGCAAAGAAAAACCCTGGCTTTGTCTTTGGTTTTGTACTCAGTCTTATTACGTTAGTGATACTTTCATTTATCATCATTGCCTACTTTAGAAGACCTCACTACAGCTCAGAAGCACTTAAAATCATACAACCTTTACTCAAATCACTTAAAAAGAAGGGGTATATTCGTAAAGAAAATGAAAGCGTGTATCAGTTTTTCTTACGTTGTCAAGAGTATTACCCTCAGGATACTTCTTTTGGAAAGGTAGCTAAGCTTTATCAAGCCATATCGTATGGTAATGATATTTCTAATGAGACTACAATGGTATTGAGGCTAAATGTAAAGAAGGCATTACGCATTAAATAACATATAAAAGGATTTTACTCTACACGTTTATTTTAAAATACAAAGGCTATTTTAGAAACAAAACGCTAACAAAAAATTTAATATACTAACTGCATAATAATATAAGGAAATTAAAATGTCATATAAGTCAACCATCTTTCTCTTGGGATTCCTCATTAGCTTAACTATAACTGGATGTGAAAGTGGATTAAAAGGTTCAGGAAACAATACTATACATAATCAAGGTGAATCATGTAAATCATGTCATAATTTTAATGGTGCTACAGTTTTTAATAATTTACATGCAGAAAATAAAACAAAAGGTGTATCTGGATATCACGTACAACTAGGTGGTGCAGATGTATACCAGACGAGTAGTAATGGCGTGGGAAATTCCTACTATTATGGAAATGCAACATTATCCAAATTTACTGCCTACGTTGTAGATAAAAATGGCAATATTACAAATCAGTCCCTAGCAAACTCACACGACAATACACGTTTAGATTGTAATCGATGTCACACAGCATCTGGAACGAATGGAGCACCAGGAAGAATTGTAGCAAAACCGTAAAACTCTTCTAAATCAATGGGTGGGGAGAAAGTGTTGTAACAACACCTCTATACTCCTCTTAAAAGCGCTCATATCTTGAAATGTGTCAACTATGTTACACACTAAACATTATAATTAATTAAATCAAAACTACTCATACTTCTATGTAAAAGATACTACTATTACGATTAGCATTAACTTTCCCTAGCTATAGTGTTGTAAAAGCAACCTCTTAGATGTTTTTTAATAAAATTATAAACCAATTTGGAGATATTACTTACATGATTAAAAAAAGTAAAAAAATTATTGTTACAGGACTTGTGTCTACTGTGACGGCTGCTTATTTATTAGGTTCTTTTGCTCAAGCAAAAGATAGTAACACCACTAAGTTTCAACCTTCAACTGCAAAAGAAAAGCTGGAGGCTTATATAAAGTTTACACAAATTCTAAACCTTATTGAAAGTCAATATGTGGATGATGTTAATACTACTGCTCTTGTGGACAAAGCACTAAAAGGACTTATGACCAACCTTGATGCTCATTCAAACTTTATGGATACCAAGTCATACAAGGATCTCACCGTCCAAACCAAAGGTGAATTTGGTGGACTAGGGATTTCTATAGGTATGAAAGATGGTGCGTTAACTGTCATCGCACCTATAGATGGCACACCTGCATTTAGAGAAGGTGTAAAGTCGGGTGACATCATTTTAAAAATCAATGATGAAGCCACTATTGGTATGAATATTGATGAATCTGTTAAACTTATGAGGGGGAAACCAGGCACTAGTCTTGTTTTAACCATTATTAGAAAAAAAGAACCTAAACCTCTTAAAATAAAAATTACCAGAGATATTATCAAAATTCAATCTGTCTATGCAAAAAAAATTGAAGATAATATCTTATACATCCATGTGACATCTTTTGATCAAAAAGTAGTTTCAGGTGTTAAAAAAGCTATAGCAGAACACAACAATACTAAAGGTATAGTTTTAGATTTAAGAAACAATCCTGGTGGTTTACTAGACCAAGCTGTGGGACTGGTAGACCTCTTTGTAGACAAAGGTGTCATCGTCAGTCAAAAAGGTAAAGTAAAAATGGAAAACCTAAACTACTCTGCACATGAAAAAGACTCAGATATTGACACCCCTATAGTTACACTGGTAAACGGTGGCTCAGCTTCAGCATCGGAAATCGTATCGGGAGCGCTACAAGACTTCAACCGTACTATCGTTGTGGGCGAAAAAACCTTTGGAAAAGGTTCTGTACAAGTCGTTATGCCTATAGGTGAAGACGAAGCTTTAAAACTAACTGTAGCACGTTATTATTTGCCTAGTGGTAGGACTATCCAAGCACTCGGGGTTACACCTGACATCAATGTACACTTAGGTAAGATAGAATTTAAAGAAGACCCTATGATGCTTAAGGAGAGAGACCTTAAAAAGCACCTAGAGAGTGAACTTGAAAAAATTGAAGAAGTCACAGTTAAAGTTGCAGATACAAATAGTTCTGAAGAGAACAACGAAACAAAAGTAGATGACACAGTTATCACAGAAGAGCAGCTCTATAAAGATGCACAGTTAAAATCGGCTGTAGACATATTAAAAGCATTGATTATTACAAAAAAAGGAACCAAATAGATGGAAAAGACCAAACTTCTTTATGAAGGAAAGGCAAAGAAAATTTGGGAAACAGCAGATGCAAATCTACTTATTTCTGAATTTAAAGACGCTTTGACTGCATTTAATGGTGAGAAAAAATCATTAGAGGAAGGCAAAGGAGCACTTAATAACAAGATTTCAACAGAGCTTTTTAAGTACTTAGACCAAAAAGGTATCCCTACTCACTATGTTGATACCCTTGATGATAATAATATGCTTCACAAACGTGCAGAAGTTATCTTACTTGAAGTGATTGTTCGAAACATCGCAACAGGTAGTCTTAGTAAAAACCTTGGTATTGCAGATAAAACAGTATTACCTTTTACACTGGTTGAATTTGACTATAAAAATGACGATTTGGGTGACCCAAAACTCAACGACCAACACTGCCTTATATTAAACCTTGTGAACAATACAGATGAACTTGACTACATCAGATTTATGGCTAGACGTATCAATACCCTGCTCTCTGAGTTCTATACAGAGTTAGACATCAAAGTCGTAGACTTCAAACTTGAATTTGGTAGAGACAAAGATGGAAACATCATCCTGATAGATGAACTTAGTCCAGACAACTTTAGGCTTTGGGATGCTAAAACAGATGAGAAGTTAGATAAAGATAGATTTAGACAAGGTTTGGGTGGACTTATAGAAGCTTACAAACAAGTACTAGATAGAATTCAAAACAGATAACCATAAAGAGCATAATGGGTAAAGCCCATTATGCTACGTTGTCACTGAGACTACTTTTGTAGTAGGCTTATACGACTCGTCGTATTATGGGTTTATATGCCATTCTATGATAGTATTAAAATAGAAATAAATAAGGAATAACAATGACAGCAGTAGTAAACGTATTTTTAAAAGATGGTGTACTCGACCCTCAAGGTAAAGCAGCACACCACGCACTAGACTCTTTAGGTTTTGCAGGTGTTTCTGATGTAAGAATTGGTAAACAAATCATCATTCAACTAGACACCAATGACAAAATAAAAGCTGAGACAGAAGTCAAAGAAATGTGTGAGACACTTCTTGCTAATACAGTCATTGAAAACTACTCCATAGAGATTAATTAAAATGAAAGTTGCAGTATTAAGATTTCCAGGTACAAACTGTGAGTTTGATACCCAGTATGCATTTGAAAAGTTGGGTCATAACACAGAGCTAGTTTGGCATGAAAATGAAACTCTTCCCTCTGACATTGATTTAGTGGTAGTCCCTGGAGGTTTTTCATATGGTGATTACTTACGTTCTGGCTCTATCGCACGTTTTTCACCTGTGATGAAAGCCGTTACAACTTATGCAAATGAAGGCGGAAAAGTTTTAGGTATTTGTAATGGTTTCCAAATCCTAACAGAAGCAGGACTCCTTCCCGGGGCACTTAAGCGTAACAATAACTTGCACTTCATCTCTAAACACCAAAACCTTTGTGTTATCAACAATGACAATGTATTTTTGAACAAATGCAATAAAGGTGAAGTACTCAATATTCCTATTGCCCATGCAGATGGTAACTACTATATAGATGAGGAAGGTTTAAAAAAACTTGAAGTAAATGAGCAAATTCTACTTCGTTATTCAGACAGTGAGGGTAACCCTGTTGTAGTGAATGGTTCTGTTACCTATATCGCAGGTGTATGTAACGAAAACAAAAATGTATTTGGTCTTATGCCTCATCCTGAGCGTGCATTAGAATCAATATTAGGTTCACTTGATGGTGTACGCATGCTTCAAGGTTTTGAAGCCTAATGAAAGCCTTGCGCGCTGTTTATCTGCTTTTTGGAGTTTTATTTTTTAGTACATCACTACTCAGCGCACAAGTAGAATATAAGTACTCATATGTTCCTAAAAAAGTTTATGAACATCAACTTTTTCCTGTAACTATCATAGGTATAGGTGATACAAGTATAAAAAAACCTCACTTTTCTTTTGACAATGCTAGCGATATTCAACCACTTTTTTCAAGCCCCCTTGTCATACGTAATGGAAATGATAGCTTTTATACTTTCTACTTTCAAGCCAGAGATAAAGATATTCGTATTCCACCTTTACGAGTTTCCTCTTCAATGGTAGAAGCGAGTTTTCCTTCACAAAATATTTTTATCAATATACTTAAACCAAGAGGAGATTTTTGTGGTATTTTAGCTGCGGATATTAAGATAAAAAACTCACAAGTCTCTAACTATGATGAGAAAAATCATATCGTTACCCTTTCTATAGAAGCATTTGAGGCGAATATTGAGGAGATGGTACTGAACGATGTTGTAGAGTCTGGAGTTGAAAACATAGAACGACATTTTGCAAAAGTAAGTGCTGAGTTTTATGTTGTTGTACCTGTAGAAAAGAAATTTCTGAAGTTTACGTACTTCAATACCATAAAAAAACAGTATGTTTTCATAGAAGTACCCGTCATACTTGAAGATGCTTCTGTTACAACACAATCAGACTTAAACCCCAAAGAAGATAGCTTTGAAAAGCTTAAAAAATATACACTTATTAGTTTTTCAGTGTTTTTTCTTCTGATGTTTTTAGTTAAACGTGATTTCTTTTACCTTGTATTTGCTGTAATTTCTTTTATTACCTTACTTACGCTTTATATACCACATAAAAAAATATGTGTAACACAAGGTGCACCACTATACATACTACCAACAGAGACAAGTACAATTAGTACAAAAATAGATGAAAAATTAGATACCTTGCTGTTGGGTGAGCGTGGGGATTATAAAAAAGTAGAATACAAAGAAGGAATTATAGGATGGATAAAAAATGAAGATCTTTGCCAAAATTAGATTTTATTGGGGTGCGTTTATCATCTCCTTTAATACAGCTGTCCTGATGATACCTGCATTGATGCTTTTTGGTAAATATAAAAGTACTATTGTTCATCATATTAATTCTCTCACGCTCTTTATGATGGGAGGTATAGCACTTAAAAAAGGTACAATGGACAAAAGTGCCGATATGTATGTCATGAACCATCAAGGTGTAGTAGACATTATAGGGCTTGAAGCTGTACAAAATAACCATGTGCGTTGGGCAGCGAAAAAAGAATTGTTTGATACACCTTGGTTTGGTAATCTTTTGGTGCATGCTGAACAAATCTCTATTGATAGAGGAGGTAAATCTTCTTTACGTAAATTTATCTCAGATGTTAAAGCATCAAGAGATATTTATAAACGTCCTGTAGCCATATTTCCAGAGGGTACAAGAACAGATAAACAGCCACTTTTGCCATTTAAGGGTGGCACTAAACTTATCGCTGAGAAATTAGGTCTCAAGGTACAAGCTATTGTCATTACAGGTAGTAAAAAACTTCTTAATGAACATAATAAAACTGCCCATTCAGCTGTAGTACATTACCATTTTTTAGACACTATTGATGTAAGTACTGCTGCTGAAAACTGGTATGAAATATTAAGAGATGATATGCAAAAGGTCATAGATGATGAATTTAACAACAATCATCGCAGTCGCTAGTGGTGGTGCTATAGGTGCTACACTAAGACTGCTGATTAATACATGGACAAATAAGCACTTTGTGCATGCACTCCCTTTAGGGACGTTAGCCGTAAACCTCATTGGTTCACTTTGTATAGGTATGTTATTTGCTTATTTTCACTTTAACACAACGCTCTCTCCGACGATTAAGACATTTATGGTGACAGGTATTTTGGGTGCACTTACTACTTACTCTACTTTTGCCATAGAGAGTTTCTTTTTGTTAGAGTCTGGACACTACGGACAAGCTTTTGCCAACATGGCACTCAATCTTTTTGGTACTATACTCTTTGCAGGATTAGGGTACATACTTATATTAAAATTAGGAAATTAATTGTTAACACTTAGCATAGAAATAGAAAAACATATCAAAAAACTGGTCAATCCACTTAAAGACGAAGACGTATTATTGGAAGTACTTAAACTCAAACTTACAAAAAAAGAACTCAAACTTCTTAAAGCATGGGCTGAAGGTACAGACATAGAAGAAGTACAAAAACAACTAAGCCTCGATGAAAAACGTTATGGTGAGCTCTCTGATAAACTCATTAAGAAGCTTAATCAAGAAAAAATAAAACAAGCGATTTGTGTTTAAGCTAACTCCGCTATATTCTTTTGAAAGGATAATAGATGGAAATCACACATTTTTTAGAAGCACTGTGGAGTCTTAGTCTTGCTATGGCACCGTACATACTCTTTGGACTCTTTTTTGCAGGACTACTTCATGAGCTAGTACCTGACAGCATAGTCACAAAACATTTGGGTAAAGATAATGTAAGTTCAGTAGTGAAGTCTACCATCTTTGGCATCCCTCTTCCTGTGTGTTCTTGTGGGGTCATACCACTTGCCACGTCCATCAAAAAGTCTGGGGCATCTAAAGGTGCCACACTCTCTTTTCTCATCTCTACACCTATTACTGGAGTGGACTCCATCATGGCAACGTATGGGATATTTGGGTGGATATTTACTGTCTATCGTGCCATCACCTCTATGATTATTGCGATGGTAGCAGGTATTCTTACCAATATATTTGATAAAGATACTTCGACAGGCTCAGTAACCGAGAATCAAAATACAATGAAGGTAGATATGGAATCTACCCCTACAATGGCATTCTCAACATTAAAACCCGTAGGGGCAGATTCCATATCTGCCCTTGATACGCAAAAAGAGGAAGAGTCATGTGATACAGGTGAAGGTAGCTGTTGTTCTAGTACGAGTGATGAAAAGAAAAAGTTTTCGTTTATAGCTGCCATGAAGTATGCCTTTACTACCTTACTTGGAGATATAGCAAAGCCTCTGTTTTGGGGTCTTATTATAGGGGCTCTCATCACTGTAGCCATCCCTGAAAACCTTGCTGAACTACTCTCAGATAACTCATGTCTCTCTTACTTACTGGTTATCATCATCGCTGTGCCTATGTATGTCTGTGCTACTGCCTCTTTACCCATAGCCGCTGGGCTTATGCTATCTGGCGTGAGTGCAGGAGCTGCGTTTGTTTTTCTCTCTGCTGGACCTGCTACAAATACAGTGACTATAGGGGTGGTAAAAAAGATGCTAGGCACGAAGTCTTTGGTCATCTACTTAGGAAGCATCATTATGGGAAGTATAGTCTTTGGACTAGGACTTGACTACATCTTTGATGCTTCAGCCATAGACCCCGCTTCACTCATACATATGGACGAAGAAGGTGGCATCATCGCTACAGTCTCGTCTGTAGTACTTTGGGGACTTGTGTTGTATTATATGATAAAGCCCTACTTCAAGAAGAAGAACAGCTGTTCTAGTGGGTCTTGTTGTTCATGAAGTTATAACGCAATGATGACGAATTAAAAATCGTCATCATCACGGTTAAACTCTGCTTCCATTTTTGCTTCGTTTTCATCTGCTAACTGTTGTTTGGTTAGTACCATCTCATGTAAGAACTCTCCAAAAAATGTTTTTGATTCTGTTTTGGCTAAAAAGAGGTAGATACCTACTACTAAAGCGATGAACATCACAACACTAATGACTTTTTGTACAGGGTTGAAGGTTTGTATGGGGTCTTTGGTTCGAACTTCACACACACCTCCTGGGCAGTTTTGTGCTTCTTTACGAGTAAAAAACGTGTACATCTTGCACCCTACACAAATAGAAAGTGCTGCTTCCATAAAGAGTAGTGTTAAACAAAGTACACAGATGAGTACTTTATAAAACGTGATATCCCAGTTTAAAACAAACCAGTAAAGCATAGGTAGAGAGATAAACCACCCCAGTGTCCATGCAAAACGTTTTTGTAAAGCACCGACATATTCTGGTACTTGATTTTGAACAAATACCCTACCTATCATCAACGCAGGTGAATACTTAGGTGTGATGATACGAATAGTAAAGTCTATAAATATAAATGCCAAATAGACACGTGCCACCATGATGTGGTTGTACCCGATGCCTACAAAAATGACTATCATTCCTAAAAGAAACATGATACCTGCTGTGGCTTTGACCTCACGTTCGTTGACCACACCTTCGCTGTACCCTGGTACTTTTTCACCATACTCAAATAAAAAGCTATTTAAAGTCATATTTACCTCTTCTTATATCTTTGTTAACATAGATACATATTTTTCACATATTATAGCAACGAAAATAAAGTTAAATATAAAATAGAGTAATATATCTTAGATTTATCGAAAACTTTGTCTAAAATTATAATCTAGATATAATCATAGTAAAAAACAGAACATCTTCATAAGTTCAAGTGAATAAAACAGTAAGGAATAGCATATGGGACACGACCATAGTCATGAAGTAACAAACTACAACAAGGCATTTTCCATAGGCATAACACTCAATGTCATCTTTGTGATTATCGAATTTACCTACGGAGTCATGGCAGACTCCTTGGCACTCATCGCAGATGCTGGACATAATCTTTCTGATGTGGTGAGTCTTGTGCTTGCTTGGGGTGCCTTTTATCTTGCAAAGAAAAATCCATCGCTTAAGAGAACTTATGGGCTTAAAAAAGTAACTATTTTAGCTTCTTTGACCTCTGCTATACTCCTGCTCATTGCCCTTGGTGCTATAGCATGGGAGGCATTGGGTCGTTTTTCTGACCCACAAGCAGTAGATGGCATGACTGTCATCGTTGTTGCAGGTATTGGGGTTGTTATCAACACAGCAACTGCCCTACTCTTTATGGAGGGACAAAAAGATGACCTAAACATAAGAGGAGCGTACTTACATATGGCAGCAGATGCGGGTGTCTCTTTAGGTGTCGTCATCGCAGGGATTGCCATCATGTATACGGGTTGGTTGTGGTTAGACCCTGTGATTAGTCTGCTTATCGTCTTGGTGATACTCATAAGTACATGGGGACTCTTACGTGACTCGGTCAATCTTTCCATAGATGCTGTACCTAAAGATGTAGATGTTTCTAAAATCAAAGAGTATTTTCTTTCACAAGAAAACATTACAGACATGCATGACTTGCATGTTTGGGCATTGAGTACCACAGAAAATGCCCTAACCGTCCACCTACTCTCTACTAACACACAAATAGACAATACATTTATGCAAACCATGCAAGAGTATCTTCATCATGAGTTTAAAATAGAACATTGCACCATTCAAATAGAAAATACCCTAGGTGACTATCTTTGCACACTTAACAAGGAAGAATATAAGATATAAGGAGCTTTTCTTTACATATTAAATAATTTAGGCTACACTAGTCTAAATTAGCAAAGGATTCACATTGAAAAAGAATTTCATACAACTATTATTGTTATGTGCTCTTTTTTTTAATGTAACACATGCTTCTCTCATCGCACTTGAAGATGATTGTCATCATGAATCTGTGCATGAATATGTATTGGAACAAAGTGCCAATACAGACTGTGGTGATTTATGTGATATGCACCATCTTTTTCATTTTATGGCGATAATTGATACGCCTGTTTTTACAATAGATGACAATTTTAACCAAGTGAAACTCACACACAAAACGACACGTTACACCCCTCCATTTAAACAAACAAACATAAAACCCCCTATAGCCTAATACCCTCTACCTCACCCTAGTTCTCTTTAGAATATTTACATATAAAAAACCATTACAGGATTACCTATGCACAAAATATCAATAATATTTTTGTCATTTTCACTTGTTGCCTTTGGCATGAGTTATGAAAATTTCAAAAAGCACACACTCAAGAATGCTAAGTCTTTACAGAGTCAAGCACTAAACGTACAGATAACTCAAGAAGAAAATAAAATTCTTCTTCGTTCACAAAATCCCACACTAGGGTTTGAAGCCTCACGTTTCCGTCCTGAAAGTGGCGATACCAGTTTCCAATACTCAGGTTCTGTCACACAAAACATCCGAACAGGCAACTACTATGGTGGGATAGAAGACAAAGCAAATGCTATGAGTCAACTTCAAGAAGCCTATGTTGTAGATGGGAAAGCAGGTTACATAAGAGCATTAGAAAGACTTTATACTGCCTATGTATACCAAAGTAAACT